>MDTA01095780.1_pt1 | contig 11301 bp, 15 predicted proteins | sample 811151 | NCBI WGS metagenome assembly MDTA01 (sample SAMN05326648, study PRJNA326480) | marine metagenome | isolation source: seawater | place: Indian Ocean: South | collected 2010 | reverse complement strand
TATGGGTTTTTCATCAACATATCCAGGATAATAATACCTGGATTTCTGGTGAATGCGGTTCGGATGAGATCCAATAGTACTGTCCGTGTTACCACAACAAGAATTACACAACCCACACTGGGAAGAGAAACATGAAGCAGCGCTTTTTACTGAAAAATCCATCGTATAATATTTGTCTTTAGTATTAATCTTAACTAAACTTTCAAATTTAAAATTTTCTAGTGTTCCTCATTATTAATTATTTCTATAGATGAATCATCTGATAAAGGAGACAATATTCGAGAAAGTAAAGGTAATTTCTTTTCTCCTTCATCTCCCACTTCTCCTTCCTCTTCCTCAGGATCAACTTCTACTTCTAATTTTAATTTAGGATATTCATCAATCTCACTAGTAGCATTACTAAAATTAATCTTCTTATGTTTATCATGTACCTTTGATTGTGGCATTATACTTGACTTCTTACTAATTATATTCTCTAATGTATCTTTTATAGTAACCATTCTATCTAAAAGATCATTTATTTCACCCTTATTATCTTCATAGTTATTAAGATCTTCTAATGCTTCTTCCATACATGTTAAATGTTCTTTTACACGTAAAATAGATATTTCACTCTTTTTATTTTTAATCACTTTATCTCTTAATTCTTGATTCTTTTTTTGTAATGTTTTAACCTCATTCTCAAGAATAGGTAATTTACTAATCCCACAATATCGTATAAGAAAAGCCGCAAATGAAAAACTTGAAAATGAAATTATTAGTTTTCGAAAATCCATTTCTCTAATATATATATATATTAATCATTATTTATTTAAATATTTGGCATAAATTATATGTATCTATGGATTACGCAATTTCTAATTTTACTGATATAGGAATTAAAGATATCCAATTAAAATATATTGAAAATATTGTTGAAAAAAGTATTTATGGAATATATTGTCTTGCTTTATATTTGATACGAAACATACGTAATTCAAGGAAAAATAAAAACGTTTGCTCTCCCTCTCCTCTCCCCGATCTTGACCATCCAATGTGGGGGCGACGCAGGAACCGCCAGTATCTGATAAACACCAAGATGGCGGAGATAGATCGAGAGCTGCACCGCGCGTCTTCGCGCATGGCCAGTACCCGCTCCCCTCCTCAAGGAAAGCCCTCAGTCGGAACCTTTACTATGGTATGTTGTGGATACACCGCTTGCGTGGTGGTAGCGATACTATATTACATGTATATAACATCTAATATTTATTGAATCTAGGAAAAATAGTTTTCGCATATCCATTATTTAAATAATATTAAATATTAAACATGGATTATATAAATTTCAATAATCAAGAAAAAAATTATAAAAAATATTTTATCGCGAATATAACTTCATATTTACCATTAATCATAATGAATACCTTTATCTGTACATCAATAGTAAACCTGAATAACCTTATAAATTCACAAGAAAATTTAGACTATATTCATAAGATTAAACATATCATCGATGATATTTGTAATGTTATTAATTGCTCTGAGTCCATATAGTTATGTAATATTTGTTAGTCTTGATGGAATTCCGGCAAATTCACGATCAATATCAGAACATTTGGGATCTTTTATATCTTGAATCATTTCAATCAAAGGACCAATAGTATCATACTTTTCATGGGCCACTCTGACCCCATCTTTATCAACATATGTTGAGAGTTTCTCAATCTCTTTAAGAATAAAATTGTTCTTTAGACCAAATTCCTTCCATTGTTCCAGTTCCGTTTTAGGTGGTGTGTATTCCGTCTTAGGAATAACTATATTTTCTTCTGAATAATCAGCCAAATATACATCAAAGATCTTTACCTTATCACTAATAGAATCTCCCTGAATTACACTCTCAACTCCTCCATCTGAATTGATTACCTCAAAAATAGGGAAAGCAACAACTCTGGCCTTCTCCCTAATAAAACGCACTGGTGGGGTTGATCCATATGAACCAATGGTAGAGATGAACCTTAGATCATCGCTGCCAACGGATCCGGTACCATAATTGAATCCCCAATAAACAACTATGTCATATTCATTCAAATTGCTCACCTCCATTTTTACCCAAGATATTTCGTTTTTTCTTCTTTCCTCTTTTCTCTTTCTGGCATCTTCCTTCTTTTTCTTATTCTCTTGAATGAGTTTTTCCCTCTGCTCGGAAGATAGATCTGGACATGTTTTGTAGTTGTGCCCGACCTTCTTACAGATACTACAGGGCATCCTTCCCTTAGTCTTAGTCTTTTAATATTACTCTCGAGTGTAAACTTTCAAATTTGAAACATACATAAAGATATTCTTAAAAGAATAATTATAAATAGAAAAAGAACATGCCAAAAGGGAAGATTAAGGAAAAGAAATGTATGCTCGCAGGAGTTTGGACAAAAGGAATGCCTGCGCCTCGCTCTGACCCTTCCTGTTTGCCCCCTGAAGATTGGGAGGCATCTGAGAAGTTTGACGGATACAGAGGACTTTGGGATGGTGAAGAAGGAGAGTTTTACTCTAGAGCCGGGAAGATGTATAACTCCCCCGAACTATTCAAGAAAGCAATGCCAAAAGAAGATCTAGATGGAGAACTATGGTGTGGAAGAGACCAAGAAGACTTTCAATATATGGGGTGTGTAAGGAAGAAAGTCCCCATAGATGAAGATTGGGCAGGACATATCAAATATATCGTCTATGATCTTCCGGGTCATGAAGGGACATTTAAAGAACGCCTTGAAGAACTCAAAAAAATAGTTGAAGAAAGCAGGATAAAGTGGAATAAGATAAGGAAGGTTATGCCAGAACCATACAGGTCTATTGAATGTCCTCTTGTGATGGCAGAACAAACGACAATTAAATCAGAAGAACATCTCCAAGAAATATTCAAGGAAATGATTAATAAGGGCTGTGAAGGCGTTATTATCAAAGATCCTTCATCTATGTATGAAGATGGACGATCAAACTATATGCTTAAAGTAAAACCTGTCTATGATGAAGAAGCAATTATCGTAGATTATAAGTCCGGGAAAGGAAAAAATGAAATGAGACTCGGTGCTTTCATATGTAAACCACTTATTAACATGGATACTTATCAAGTAATTGATGAAGATGAAACACATGAGTTTGCTGTATCAGGGATGGATGATGAAGTGAGGGAATCATACAAAGAAACACATCCAATTGGAACGATAATTACAATCGAACATTCAGGGAAAACCGGTTCCGGAAAACCACGTTTCGCAAGATACATAAGAAAAAGAGAAGATGTAGTTCTCAAAGAACTCAAAGATGTTCCTAAAACAACCGAAAAAAGAGATCTTGTTATTTCAATCTTTAAGAAGATCTCTGATAGTGAAAAGGCAAATGGACAGGGGTTTAAAGCATCTTCTTATCTGAAAGCTATTTCAGGACTTAAGGGAATCGAAGATGATTCTGACCTCACAGAAAAAAATATCACAGCTATAAAAGGCGTGGGTAAGAGTCTTTGTGAAAAAGTCATTCAAATTATTAAGACTGGGACTTGTCCTGCTTATGAAAAGATTAAAAACAAAAAAGATAGTAAACAACTTTTTATGGATATTCATGGAGTTGGTCCAAAAAAAGCAGCAGAACTAGTGAAGGCAGGGTTTGAAACAATTGAAGATCTAAAACAATCAAAAGAAAAAGGGGAATACCTTAATAACGTTCAACTTCTTGGTCTGAAACACTATGAGGATCTCTTAAAGAGGATTCCAAGAGAAGAAATTGAAAAACATGAATCTATCCTTAAAACAATGCTTAAAAAAGTAGATCCTTCCGCAGAACTGACTATCGCAGGATCATACCGAAGGAACTGTGCTGATAGTGGAGATATTGATGTTCTTCTTAAATCTGAAAATAAGGGTACATATGATAAATTTATTAAGAAGCTAAAAAGCATAGTATATATCGTTGAAGATCTTGCATATGGAGAAAAGAAATACAATGGAATCAGTAAACTTGGAAGATCTGGTATTGGGAGAAGGATTGATATCATGTACACTAAACCAGAAGAATATCCGTTTGCTGTCCTTTACTTCACAGGATCCGGAGATTTTAATAAAATGATGAGAGAACAAATCAATGAAAAGGGGATGACTATTAACGAATACAGTCTAAAGGATATAGAAACTAAGGAAATAGTTGATCATGTATTCGTAGAAGAAAAAGATATCTTTGATTATCTAGATATGCTCTACATAGAACCCTGGCAAAGAAACCTTTGAACGAGTACTATAACTCCCACCATTCTGTCTAATAAACTTTTTTTTTCCTCCTTTAAGGGTTCTATGCTTCCTCCCTCCTCTTTGTGTTTTCTTTTTCTTTGAAGGTTTCTTTTTCTTTGAAGGTTTCTTTTTCTTTTTCTTCTTTAAAGGATTGGTTCTTTTCCTTTTACGAGTTTTAATTTTATTTGAAAATTTTTTAATTCCCAATGTCCCGGCTAAAGTTGCTGCTCCCGTTGTTAAAATAACTCCTGTAGATGAAACAATAGAGGGGGCAGCAGCAGCAGCAATACAAGGTGCGCATAATACCATTATATTATATGTTTTTATTTTATTTTTTTTGTAATATTTATATATTAATACTATGGGAAATGTTGAAAGTCAAGTAGAGGGTTCTGACCATAATGATTATATAACTGAACAAAAAAAAATTATTATAGCCCAGCAAGAACAAATTGAAAGATTATCTAGAATGAATTTAAGGACAAATATTTTACAACAACAACAACAACAACCACAACAACAATATAAACAACCACAACCACAACAAAACACACTTTCATTAGAATACAATGATCCTAATAAAAAATTAAATCCATATTCAATCCTAAATATAAGCAAAAATTATGATGAAACTTCCCTTAAAAAAGCCTATCTTAAGAAAGCAATGGTTACTCATCCAGATAGAGGTGGCAATGTTGATGATTTTAAAAAAGTTTCTATTGCTTATGCTGTCCTTCTTAAAAAATTAAAAGAAAAAGATTCAGATGCTCAGCATAATGACCTTAAAAATGGAAATAGAGAATATGTAAAAAGTCAAAATCAAGATTCTCTTCAAAATGTTAAATTGACAGAAAAGTTTGATGCCGAGTTATTTAATAAAATATATGAAGAAAATCGTATAGAAGATGTATATGATACTGGATATGGTAAATGGATGGAAGAAAATAAAGCAGATGGACCCGGACCTAAGAAAATGTTCAGTGGCAATTTTAATAAGAATATGTTTAATAAAGAATTTGAGAATTATAAAAGGGAACAACAAGAAAAAACAGGGTCTAATTTAGTAAAATATGAAGAACCGAAAGTTGATATATCATATAAAAATAAAGATTCTATTATGGTTCTCGGCAAAGGTAAGATAGATAATTTTACAGGTGAATCAGGTGGATTAAATTATACAGATTATAAAGATGCTTACACAAATAGTTGTTTAATAGATATCAATTCTATAAATTTAAGAAAAAGAAGTAAATCTCTTCTGGACAAAAAGGCTGAAAGGAAAAATATATCATATCAAATGTCTGAACAAGATATAAAATTACAAGAATTAAAAAGAATAAAAGAAGAAAAAGAAGAACAAGAAAGAATCGCAAGATTAAAACAATATGAAGAAAAAGCCTTTAATAATTATAATGAAATTCATAAAAGATTATTGGGAAGATAATTAAAAACCGGTTTCAGCAGTATTAAATCCCCGTGTCCCTATAAATCGTTTCTGTTTTTCTGTTAAACAAACACAGCCAACCCCTCTCGCCATATATGGGGATTCATCACAACATTCATTATTACCTTTATTATTTCCAAACATTGCCATTTTTTGAACTGAATCTTTATCACCATCGATCGTCGGACCTGTTAACGCATTTTCTTGTGTTTTAACACTTTGAATAGGTCCTTGAACACCCTGATAAACATCTAATTCTTCATTCGGTATAGTTTCATGTTCTTTCTTTTTAACAATTGAATTAAGACAGACTCCATCAAAAGGTCCAATTTTATAAACATCTTTCAATTGAACTAATTTAACATCCTTGTTTATTGGATCTCCCTTTGGACCTTCAATTTCAGGGATCTCCTTTCCGACTCCCTTTGGTTCATCTTTTAATTCCCCGGATCTCGCATCCTTAATAATTTGTTCGCTATCTTTTTTATAATCCTGGGGATTATCTGAGTCATTTTTATCAATTGTTCCATCTTCAGCATTTACAGTTGAACTGGATATTGATTCTCCCGAAATAGGGACACCTGCTTCGATCGGTTGTTCCCCTCGTAATACTTGTTCAAGTTCTTTACTTGTATTAGAATTTACTACTCCTTCAATTTGATTTTTAGTAGTTTTACATAAAATTAAAGCAGTTGTGGCTGTTAATAACATCATAGTTATATAATCATTTGGTTTAACATAATTTAACAAAATATATAAATAAATAAGAATTAATATTATTTGCCTGTATTTGTAAAGTGTTTCAAATAATTTCATTTATTTATTAGATATAAATATTTTATTATTTAAAAATATATATAATTAAATATAATTATAAAAAAAAGATTAATGGACCAATACAATACAAATAATAATTGGTCATTATGGTATCATTCGATCAATGATACTTCATGGGAAAAATCTAGTTATACACCCATGGTAGATATTAATAATTTTTTTGATTATAAATTTATTATTGATAATTTTAAACAAAATCACTATCAAAATGGAATGTTTTTTTGTATGAAAGAAGGCATTTTTCCAAATTGGGAAGATCCAAATAATCGTTTGGGTGGATGTCTTTCATTTAAAGTATATTCAAAAAATATTGTAAATGAATGGAATATATTATTACTAAAATGCATAACAGGAAGTATTATGAAAAATAAAAATAATACAATAAATGGTATTTCGATTTCTCCTAAAAAAGAATTTAATATAGTAAAAATATGGTTTGTGGATAATAATGAAGATTATAAAGATAATTTCATAGAATATGGTAATGATTTTAATCTAGAAACATCTGTATATAAAAAACATGAATTTTAAGAACTATTAGGTGCTAAACACAATTTAATATCTCCCAAAGATGCTACTAAATAACGTATAATTAATGGATAATCATTCTTTATATATAAATTAATTTGCTGACATAAATTAGTACACTTTGTAAATAATATCAAATATTTAAGAGAAAACTCCCCCTGTGTTGGTAAAGCATTATCTGTAATTTGTTTAAATTGTAACCCCGTACTGTTGTTCGGTTCACTTAAAATAGTTTCCTGTGAAGCAAAATCACCCTCACAATTTAACATTAATTGATTTCCAATACTCTTTATTTCAATATTTTCTCCTATGTTTATCATATCCCTTATAATTTTTTGAAAATCTCCAGATGGAAGTGATAATTCTGTCTCAAATTCAGCTGGAGGTATTGATATATTATCTTCCGATATATCCAATAAATTTAATTTGAAAACAGTTTGAGAATTTTTCTCATTATTCGTTATTAGTATACCCAATTTATTCTCATTATCCTTATCTATAAATAATGTTAGGGTCTCAGAATTACCCATAGTCTTAATTAATTTAAAAAAATTTAACATGTTAACACCTACAGTAGTCTTTACTGGACAGTGGAATTCTTCAAAATTATTACTATCTAATTTCATATGTATTAAAATCGTCCGCGTCGAATCCATTGCCATAAGTTTTATACCGGTTGGATCAAAGATAAAATTAGCCTCCGTTAATATCTCTTTCAAGGCTTCAATCAATATTCTAAACGCACCGGCCTGTTCGGTCTTAATATTAAGAGTTTGATTATTAGTATCTATTGATGTCATATTTATTTTAAATTTAAACTTATAATCTTTAAATAATAAATATAATTTTAATATATTACTAATAATTAAAATGACTTTTTCTGAAAATGTAACGAATATAGTCGATGATTTAGAACTAGATAAACCGTATGATAAATCAATTATTAAGCATCGTTTCTTAGATGAAATTTCATATTATGAAAATAAAAGAGACCACACAAAAAAATATTATAATATGTTTCGTTTCATAGTTACAACAGGAAGCATACTTTTACCAGCAATTCTCTCAATGGGGCAAATGGATCCGACTAAATTACCAAGGAATTTTGACATGGTTAGTTATTGGGCTTCGTGGACTATATCATTAATGGTTACTGCTAGTAATGGTTTCCTTCAACTATTTTCACTTGATAAAAATTATTTCGGTTACTCAATGGTAGTCGAACAACTCAAAACAGAAGGATGGCAATTTTTTGGATTATCAGGAAAATATGAAGATTATCCAACACATCAATCCGCATATAAAACATTCTCTAAATCAGTAGAATCGATCAAAAGAAAACAAGTTGAACAAGAATTTCAAAACGGTAAAGGTGATAATAAAAAGAAAAAAAAGTTTGACTTTAAAGGAGAAATGGAAAAATTCTCACAAGAACAAAATGCCCCAATACTACAAAATAGAAATATAGCCCAACAAAGTATATCTAATCTAGCCCAACAAAGTATATCCAATATAGTTGAAGATATAGTTGAAGATAAAAAAGAAGAAATAAAAGATAAAAAAGAAGAAGTAATTGAGAAAATAGAAGAAATAAAAAAAGATGTTGATAAATCATCCGTAAAAACAGAAATAGTTGAAGAAAATAATAAATAAAAATATATATATGTGTAAATAAATATATAAAGAATATTTTATTTAATATATATTATGTCGTATGAATTTATTAAGGAAATCTTAGAATCAGAAGATTTCTTAAAAGAATATTCAAAATATAATTCTGTAAATAAAAGGGATAATATAACAAATTTCCTTGATAATATAGAAACAAATAAAAAATATTACAGAATGAATATTAACAAAAATAAAAAATATAAAAAAGAAGTTACTGAAGACACAACTACTATTAAAGAAATTAATGGTCTTGTGAATAGAATCACAGATATGAATTATTTTAAAATTAAACCCTTAATTATAGAAAAAATAAAATCAGAACACTTAGTACCATATTTAATCGAAAATATTTGCGATAATTCTATTTTACATCATAAATATATATCTTTATATGTTGGTATTCTAAAAGAAATAAACTCTAAAAACAAAGTTAAAATGATCATGAAAATATGTAATAAATATCATTCAAAATTCTTTAATAAGAAAGAAAGTGATGTAGATAATATGTCTTATCAAGAATTATGTCTAAAGAATAAAAATATAGATAATATCATTGGTCTGTCATTATTGATTACATATTTAGAAAAAGAACAAATCATTAATGGATTAATTGATAATATTTTAGAACCATATATGGATAATATATTAATTATAGAAGATGATGTTGAGATTTATAAAATGATTTTATCTTTCTATAATATATCTCAAATTCATTATAAAAATAAAAAAATACCCGATGTTTATGTTAATAAACTTATTACTTTAAAAGAAAAGACAAAATCATCTAAAATAAGATTTAAAATTATGGATATTCTTGGAGAATAAGTACTTAAATAATATATATCTATATTATCTATAAATGGAAGGATACCCTATAAATAGTACTACACAATTTCAATATGTAATTGATCCCGTTGATAATAATTTTGGCTTAAATATTAATACTCCCGAAGATACGATAATAAAAGATAAACACTTAAATGATACAATAACAGGAATAACTTACCTTAAAAAAGAAATGATAGATATCCTTAATCATCAGACCGGTTTAAATGATGCTGAAAATGAAAAACTAGATTATGAAAATAAAGAAATTGATGAAATAGTTAAAAAGTTAAATGATTTTGCTGAAGAGTTTAAAATCTTACAAGATAATTTAATTGAAGCTGAAAATGGTTTTAATAATGAAATGGAAAAAACAAAAAAAAATATTAAAATCCTTGATACAAGTATCTCCTTTTTTACTGAATTATCAGACACAAAAAGCAAAACTATAGAGGACATTACTACTGGAATAAAAAAACTACATGATGAAATATCTGATAATACTGAATTAATAAAAGCTAAAGAAAATTTTATATCAAAAAGGAAACAATTAGAAAAATATGTTTATCTCATCAAAACAATTAGTAAATGGAATAAAGCATCTGCTACATGTACTATTTGCTTAACGGGTGTTGTAGATCATTTTATTAATCCATGTGGGCATACATTCTGTAAAAATTGTCTTCTTGAAACTATTAATAGACATAATATTAATCCTATTACTGAAAATGATTTATATTCTATGAGAAGGGATGATAGTAGTTGTCCTTTATGTCGAAAAGGTATAATTAGTGTTAAACCATTGTTTTATTCATAATTGCTCTAATAATTGTTTGTAAAAATCTCTCTTTTTTATATCTTTTGCCTTCACTTTTACGAATATGTAATATTTATCAGGATTAATATTAACATTTCGGACATTACTAAGTTTTATACCTAATGTATTATCATCCATACAATATATTTTTCCAATATATTCTATCTCTAATGTATTTCTTTTTATACAGTATATTTTATCATTTATATAAAATTGATCCTCTTCATACTCTAATTTTATAACTTTCTCTCTTACATTTTTTTCAAGGAAATTTAATAATGTATCTTTTTTATCATTTGAATAACTTAATAATGTCTTTAATGGCTCAATTTCCATATTATTATTATATTATTTAAAATTTATTTTAAAATAATATAAATGAATTTAAACCTTAATTTAAATAATGATCCAAATTTTAATGATTATAAATCAAATATAAGTACAATTGAAAATAATATCACAATTGAAATACTTAATAAAAAAACAAATTGTAAATATGACCTTATTATAACACAAGAATCAGAATACTGGATAAAATATAATAAATTTTTTGAAAAATTCTCAGATCTATTTGATCTCCTTAAAAATGCATTTAATAAACAAAAATGGTCAGTAATTAGTGAAACATCTGAAGAAATATACATTGATTTCATCGTTGAAGGTGTATTTGGTTTTAATCTTGTCTTAATTATCCCCAAAGAAAAAGAAGAAAATGCTTATTTATATAGATATATTAAACTTTTAGAAGAAAAAATAAATAATATGGATGAAAGAATAAAAGACCTAGAAAATAATTAATTTTCTTCCGCAGATTCATACTCAGTATCAGAATCACTTTCTTCAATATCATCATTAATAGCCAGAGGAGACCAACATAAATGATATTTTAATGATTTAATATCATTAATATCATGATACACTGCCCATAT
>MDTA01080484.1_pt1 | contig 11302 bp, 14 predicted proteins | sample 811151 | NCBI WGS metagenome assembly MDTA01 (sample SAMN05326648, study PRJNA326480) | marine metagenome | isolation source: seawater | place: Indian Ocean: South | collected 2010 | reverse complement strand
TTTTAAGGTCAGTACCTGATAAATTAGGTGGTGTAATTTTAATGTTTAGCGCAATTTTTATTTTGTTCGTTTTACCTTGGTTAGACACTTCAAAAGTTAGGTCAGCAGTTTTCAGACCAATATATAGACAATTCTTTTGGATATTAGTTATTGATGTTTTAATGTTAGGTTATGTGGGCGCGATGCCAGCAGAGGGAATCTATTTAGTGTTAGCTAGAGTTGGCACGATTTATTACTTCCTACATTTTATTGTTGTGATGCCGGTCGTTGGCTATTTGGAAAAAACTGAACCAATTCCAATGAGTATTTCAGAACCAGTTTTATCAGGAGGTGCTCAACCATCTACAGCAAGGAAGGTTGATGATAAAGTATAATTTCAAATTTGTTACTATTTTTTTTATACTAATATTATCATTCAAACCTTTACAAAGCGCAGAAATGGTTGATCCAATCAAAGTTAATTGGAGCTTTAAAGGTTTAACAGGAACTTTTGACAGAGCTTCCCTTCAAAGAGGATTTCAAGTTTACAAAGAAGTTTGCGCTTCTTGCCACTCAATGCAATACCTAAGTTATAGAAATCTAGGAGAACCTGGTGGACCTGAGTTTTCAGAACAGGAAGTTAAAGCTATTGCTGCTAGTTTCGAGATAGAAGATGGTCCAGACTCTCAAGGTGAAATGTTTACTAGACCTGGAAGGCCTTCTGATAAATTTAAAAACCCTTATCCTAATGTCCAGGCTGCAGCAGCTGCTAATGGCGGCGCATACCCGCCGGATATGTCTGTAATAGTAAAAGCCAGAAAAGGTGGAGCTAACTATATTTATTCAGTTTTAGTAGGTTACGAGGATCCTCCATCCGGTGTGGTCTTGGACGATGGAGTTTATTACAATAAATACATGGTTGGAAATAAAATTAAAATGCCAAATAATTTAAGCGACGGGTTAGTTGAATATGCTGATGGCACTATATCTACAGTGGATCAAATGGCAAGAGACGTAACAACATTTTTAGCTTGGGCAGCTGAACCTGAACTAGAGGAGAGACATAAAACAGGTGTTAAGGTAATTATTTATTTAATTCTTCTTACGATATTGGTTTACTTGAGCATGAAAAAAATATGGTCAAGGATTGACACGGAAATATAAGACATCCCCATCTTTAACGATATAGTCTTTACCTTCAATTCGAAGTTTACCGTGTTCTTTACACTTTTCTGCACTTCCATATTTAAAGAAATCCTCACAAGTAACAGCTTCCGCCCTAATAAAATTTTTTTCAAAATCAGTATGAATTACACTCGCTGCCTTTGGAGCAATTGTATTTTTCTTGACAGTCCATGCTCTGCTTTCTTCAGGCCCAGACGTAAAAAAAGTATCTAAATTTAAAAGATCGTAACCTTCCTTAATTAATTTATTAAGACCAGTTTTAACTAATCCAATATCTTGCATAAAAGTTTCCTTTTCTGATTTATCAAGACCAGAAAGCTGATCTTCAATATCAGCACAAATGAAAATAATTTTATCTTTTGGATATTTTTCTTTTACTTGCTGAGTATAAATGTTTCCTTTAGACAAACTTTCCTCGTCAACATTACATACAATTATTTTTGGTTTTATGCTTAATAAACCAATATTAGATAGAAACTTTTCCTCTTCAGAATTATTTAACTTTATCTCCCTACCATCGCTTAGTTGGTTTAATTTATCCTTTAAGATATTAATCTCATTTTCTGTAAAACTCTTTTTCTTAACTTTTTCTAATTTTTTTTGTATTAGATCTAAATCTGATAAGCTGATTTCAGTTTTAATTATTTCAAGATCTTCAGACGGATTTATTTTAGAATTGACATGAGTAATTTTTTCCGAATCGAAACATCTTACTAGATGTATAATTGCGTCAACTTCTCTGATGTGAGAAAGAAATTTATTTCCTAAACCTTCACCTTTAGATGCACCTTGAACTAAGCCTGCAATATCAACAAAAGTTATATTGGTGTAAATCTTTTTTTTTGATTTAGATAATTCAGATAACTTATCTAATCTCTTATCAACAACATCAACAATTCCAATATTTGGATCTATAGTGCAAAAAGGGAAATTGGCTGCCTCAGCATTTTTTGAGGCGGTAAGAGCATTAAATAAGGTTGACTTTCCTACGTTAGGAAGCCCAACAATTCCGCATTTAAATCCCATTAAGATTTTGATTAACTTTACTAGAGAATAAATCTATTTTCTTATCAATTAATGTTGGAATCTGTTTAACAATATTTTCTGTAATCTCATTAATTTTTTCTTCTTCATCTTCCTTGAAGTCCTCAAGAACATGATTATTTACTCTTTTTTTTTTGTTTAGGATGACCGATTCCAATTCTGACTCTAGAATAATCTTTACCTATAAATTTGTCTATTGACTCTATTCCATTGTGCCCCGCACTACTTCCTCCAAACTTTGCTTTAATTTTTCCAAAATCAATGTCCATATCATCATGGAAAACGATTACGTCTTTAGCATCGATCTTAAAATAATCTATAAGCTCTTTAATGGCTGTACCAGAATTGTTCATAAATGTTAGAGGTTTTATCGCATAAATTTTTTTTTCATCAATATTTCCAGTTGTTAAAAGACCTTTGAACTTAGGTTTTTGTTTCGAAAGTTTAAAATGTGCGTTAATAGCGTCGATAATTTTGAATCCAATATTGTGCCTAGTATTTGTATAGTCAGAGCCTGGATTTCCTAATCCAACAAGTAAAAGCATATTATTTATTTCTTTTCAGCCGGTTTTTTTTCAGTAGGTTTTTTTTCAGCGGGTTTTTTATCTGCACTTCCATCTTTAGATTTATCATCTTTCTTGGCAGCGTCACCATCTTTAGGAGCAGCATCTGCACCTTCTGCGGGCACTTCTCCTTCAGCACCCTCTGTTGCAGTCTCTTCAGCTGGTTTTTCAGGTTCTTTAATTACTGTCGGTGCTGCTACTGTTGCAACAACGAAATCTCTATCAGTGATTGTTGGAATTACGTTTTCAGGAAGTTTAACAGATGAAATTTTTATACTTGTACCAATATCTGTCCCAGCTAAATCAACAACAATTTCATCTGGAATATTTTCTGCAGGACATTTAAGTTCAACTTTTCGTCTTACTATATTTAAAACACCACCTCTTTTTAATCCTGGGGAGTCGGGATGATTAATAAATTTTACAGGAATTTCTAAAATTATTTTCTTACCTGAGACTATTCTCATGAAATCTATGTGAATTGGTTCCTCAGAAACAACATGAAAAGCTATGTCTCTTGGAATTACTTTTTCTTTTTTTCCATCTATTTCAAGTTCTAAAACTTTAGATAAAAAAGTATCTGAATTAATTATGTTAGAAATATCTTTTTTATTTATTGAAATATTTTGGTTCGGGTCTTTTCCCCCATACAAAATAGCGGGAATCAAACCCTTCGCTCTTAACTTATTATTTGAACCAGAAGTAAGGTTTTCTCTTTTAGTAGCTTTAAGATTACTCATAATTTTATTGTTGCGTGTATAACTCAAGATCCTTACTAAAACAAGTATTAATTAAACAAATCTGATACCGAATTTGAATTAGCTATTCTTTTAATAGCTTCAGACATTAGTGAGGCAATTGATAACACCTCAATCTTATTATTATTCTTAATTTTTGATGCATTATCAATTGTATCTGTAATCACTAATTTTTTAATTTTTGAACTTTTTATTTTTTTTACTGCATCACCACTTAATACAGCGTGGGTAATAAAAACGTAAACCTCATTAGCTCCATTTTTTTTCAATGCATTCACAGCATTAACTATTGTGCCACCACTATCAATTATGTCATCTACGATAATACAAGTCTTATTTTTAACATCTCCAATAATATTCATAACTTCAGATTTACCTGGAGCAGGTCTTCTTTTATCTATAATTGCCAAGTCTGCTTTTATTCTTGTTGCTAATGCTCTTGTTCTAGCAACTCCTCCAACATCTGGCGAAACACATATTAATTTTTTCGAGTTCAATTTTTTTTTTATGTACTTTGCAAATAGAGGAGCTGTATATAAATTATCTACTGGCATATCAAAAAAACCCTGAATTTGACCAGCGTGCAAATCAACAGTTACTACTCTGGTAGCTCCAGCATTTGAAATTAAATTGGCAACTACCTTAGCTGAAATAGAGGTTCTAGGTGCAACTTTCCTATCTTGTCTAGCATATCCAAAGTAAGGGATTACTGCTGTGATAGTTTTTGCTGATGATCTTTTGAGCGCGTCTATAACTAAAAGTAATTCCATAATGTTATCATTCGCTGGATTAGAGGTCGATTGAATTACAAAAACGCTATTGCCTCTTATATTTTCATTTATCTCAATATAGATTTCTCCATCGGCAAATCTTCTAATATTTGTATTTATTAGTTTTAGTTTTAAATTTTTTGAAATATCTTTGCTAAGCTTTAAATTGCTAGTTCCAGATAAAATTTTCATGAAATGTAGCTATTTATACAATTATTTTAATAAGTTTTCAAATTTAATCTAACTTAATCTTATAACGGATATGCACCTTCCGTAGTCACTTTGTTTTAGCAAAGAGGACCTTCTGTAGCTAAAAAACTTATTTTTTTCTTCAAAAGTATCATAATTAACATGGTCAGTTACTACATTAAGTTCTAAAAGTCTATCAGCAACGTATTTTCTTAAATTGAACAATTTTTTAAACTTATTCTTATTACTAAAATATTTTATATTTTTTTTTGATTTTGAAATAAATTTTTTAAAAAAAATTTTATCAACTTCATAATTTTTTTTACCTATACAAGGACCAACAGCTGCGTATATTTTGTTATTTGAATTTATTTTTCTTATTTTAAAAATGGTATTTTTTATTATTCCAGAGAAAGCTCCTCTCCAACCAGCGTGTATACAACCTATGATATTATTTTTTATGTCGTAAAGTAATATTGGGACACAATCAGCAGTAACAACTCCCAAAGCTAAGCCTCTCATTTTTGTAATCATTGCGTCTGAAAAAATTTTCTTTTTTTTGTAATTGCTTTTTTTTATCTCAATTACATTGTTACTATGTTTTTGATGCATTAAAATTAAGTGATTTTTTTTAATTTTCATTTTTTTGGAAACATAATCTAGGTTTTTAATGACGTTTTTTTTGTTATCCTTAGAACCTCTTCCGCAATTTAGACCTCTATATATGCCCCTAGAAAATCCACCTTTTCTAGAAAAAAAACAATGTTTAATACAATTAAATTTTTTTAATTTTTTGGAAAAAATCATGAATCAAATCCTAAGTATTTTTTTTTCTTAGAGCTCGAAGCTACTATAACTTTAAATAAATCACCCATTAATTTTGGACTTAAAATTCTATTTAATCTTAAATAAAGATTTGCCTTATCTGAAAATCTCATTTTTTTTGCAATTATTTCAGACCTTTCTCTTATTCCCAAATTTTGCAAAAACTGTCTTTGTGGAATTATCTTTTTAACAACTAAATTATTTTTTAAAAAGAATTCGTTTAATAATGAAAAATTCACATGTGATGTTACATCAGCTTTTCCTAAATTATTAAGAATATGATTTTTTTTATGTTTAACAACTGATTGAAGAGTGTTCTGATTATTTGGTTTAATATATCCATAATCTATCATTAACAAACAACCATCTAAAGTTATTATTTTTTTAATAATTTTTTTGAGTTCTAAGAGTCCATTTTTTGGATACTCGATAAAATTTATATTTTTTAAAGTCGTAAATGAATTTATTTCTTTTGCATCCTTTATTGAAGCTTTCTTAAAAATTTCTTTAATTTTTAAATTTTTTTTAAGCATGTAATGTTTTTCAAATAATAATTTTTTTTCTCGTTTGAATTGTTTGATCGGTATCGAGTCAAAAAATTCATTTCCAAAGAAAACGATTGGTCCTTTTTTAATTTTATCCAAATTTTTTAACCATTTAATACTTTTATCTTTAATATTTTTTCTTTGTAATTTTTTCATTAAATTACTTATTTCAAATAGATAAATTTTTTTTGCTTCGTTGAATTCGGGGAAATTTTTAAAAACTTGCAGTAGTGTTCTCATAAGGCTTCCATCTCCAGGCCCCAACTCTACAATATTAAAATTTTTAGGTTTTCCGTAAATTTCCCATGTAGAAACTATCCAAATTGCGATCATCTCAGAAAAAAGATTCGATACACCAGGAGCTGTAACAAAGTCTCCCTTCCCCCCAAAAGGTAATTTAGAATTATAATAACCAATCTTTTTATCATAAAGTACATTTTGAAAAAATTTATCGACCGGCAATGATCTAGAATTTTTAAAAAATTTTGAGTTAGTTTTCATTTTTTTTCAAAAAATTTAAAATTAACAAACCTGCAAACAACATAAAAATACTCAATAGCGTGCCTAAACTAAATAAACCTAATAAGTAACCTATATGACTATCAGGTTCTCTAAAATATTCAGAGATCACTCTTAAAATTCCATAAAATACTAAAAAAAGAGCTGAGCATTTTCCAATTTTATAGTTACTTTTGAAAAAGATAATATTTAAAATTACAAATAAAACTAATCCCTCTAAAATAGCTTCATACAATTGCGATGGATGTCTTGGCAACAAATCAACTGCTGGAAAAATTACACTCCATGGAACTGCAGATGTCTTTCCTACTAGTTCCCCGTTAATAAAATTTGCAATACGGCCAAGAAAAATTCCAATAGGTGAGACGCAAGCAATTATATCTAACAAGTAAAGAAAATTTAATTTTCTTTTAAGAGAAAAAAGATACGTCCCAACTATTATACCAATTAAAGCTCCGTGAAACGACATACCACCCTCCCAAATTTTTAGTATTTCTAGTGGTTGTGCGATATAGTATTTTGAATTGTAGAATATTACGTATCCAAGTCGACCTCCTATAATTAATGAAATTATCAGGTAAGTAATTAAGTCGTCAAAATCATTTAAACTTAATTTTTCTCTTAACGCAGAGGATTTTTTTACAAGAATCTTCCTACCGTACCACCATCCAATTAATATTCCAAAAACGTATGCTAGAGAGTACCATCTGATAGATATAAATCCAAAATTGATAAGAATTGGGTCTAAATTATGGGTAAACATGATTTATTATATCACATTTGAATTTATCCTGCCTATCAAATAAGATAAGACATGCAGAAATCAGAAAAAATTTTTAAAATATTATCTAATCTTCTTGAAAATGGTATTTTGACTTCAAAAGATATACAAAAAGAAATATCTACTAATTTCAAATTTAAAAAAGATAAGATAATTAATAACCTGGAGCTTGTTTCTAGAAAAGAATTTGAAGTATTAAAAAAAATTGTTCAAAAACAAGAGGAAACTCTTAAAAAATTGCAAAAAAAAAAATCAAAGCGGTAAAGAAATTTTTACTTGCAAACCACTAAACTTACTTTTGCCAAGCTGTATACTGCCTCCATGTGAATTAATAATATCTTCGACTATTGCAAGACCTAGTCCAACTCCTGACTTATTTAGACTTCTGCTTTTGTCTAGTCTAAAGAAGGGTTTAAAAACATTTTTATATTGCTCTTCTGGGATACCTGGCCCATCATCTTCGAATATTATCAAAGCTCGATTAGAACTTTTTTGAGTTTTTATAGCTATTTTCTTTCCATAAGTTAGACTATTTTGTATTATATTTTCGAACGATCTTTTCAATGCTAATGGCCTACATTTTAAAATAATTTCATCATTATATGTAATTGATAAATTTGAGTGATTGAAATTTTCTTTAATTTCATTAATCAGTTTTGTTAATTGTACTTCAGTTGTAACCTCTTGCGCTTGAGTTTTTGCAAATTGAAGATAGTCATTTAACATTTTCTCCATTTCATCAATATCTTTAGACATTTTTTTGGATAATTCTTTTTGATCTATCATTGCCAATTGTAATTTTAGTCTTGTCAAAGGAGTTCTCAAATCATGACTTATACCTGAAAGCATTTCAGATCTTTGATTTAAGTGACGATTAATTCTTTTAGCCATTCTATCAAATTCATAGGCAGCTTTCCTAATTTCTTGGGCGCCAGAAGGTCTAAAATCATTCACATAGTCACCCTTTCCAAATTTTTCTGCAGCTTTTGCTAGCTTAACAAGAGGTCTAGTTTGATTTTTAAGAAATATCAGAGCGATAATAATTAATACTATTGATGGAAGAGTTGTCCATAATACAAACAACCTAACAGAAGAAGCTGATACCATTTCTTTGGGAACAATGAAGTTAATGACTTCATCATTTGAATTGATTTTAATTTCAACTGCATTTTTAAACTTAGATGTGCTGAACCAATAGTTGTTATTTCCAAAAGATGATTTCAATTCTCTTCTTAACGATCTATCCATTGGACTGAATTTTCTTTCTCCAGAAATATTTGGTAATTTTTCTCTATTGATGCCTATTTCGAAGTTGAAATTGTTCTTATAACTGTCAGTTAAAAAATCTAATTTTTTCTTATCATTTCTGTAAACTTCTTCAATAGTTTTAAGTTGAGCAACTAAAGCTCGTGTTGTATTCTTATTTGCCTTAATCCAAATACTATCATAAAAAACAATTGTTATTATCAATTGAAGAATTATTGTTGGTGCGGCAACAATAATTAACGCTCTATAGAATAATCTTTTAGGCAAAATAATTTTAATAAACTTATTCAATCCAGAGAACATAGCCTGCTCCTCTTATAGTTTGTAAATACTTTGGATTTTTTGGAGTATTTTCCAACTTTTGTCTAAGTCTAGTTATCATTACATCAATAGATCTTTCTTGAGTAATGCCAGATATTTTACCTATTTCTTCACGAGAAAAAGTTTTACCTGGATTTGATATCATTTCTATAAGCACTTTTTTTTCAGAATTGTTAATTTTTTTTATTTTTTCTTTCAAAATGATTGTCATTTTACTTAAATTAATTTGTGCTTCCCCAACACTATGCGTACTATTTAAATTAATTTTATTTTCATTTTTAATAATGTTTTTTATTCTAAGAAGTAATTCTTTAGGCTCGAAAGGTTTTCCAATATAGTCATCAGCTCCAAGCTCAAGTCCTTTTATTCTATTCTCAACTTCTCCCTTAGCGGTCAGTAAAATAATAGGAACTTTTATCCTTTTTTTTATATCTTTTGTTAATTCGTATCCATTTTGTCCGGGCATCATTACATCTAAAATAAGTATATCAAATTTTAAATATTCTAATTTTTTTTTTGCATCCTCGGCATTTTCAGCAGTGGAAACAATATAATGATTATCTGATAGATAATCTTTAAGAAGTCCACGAATTCTATCGTCATCGTCAACTACTAAAATATGTAATTTATTATTTTCCATTTATTATTCTTTTTAAAACATCTTTAAATTTAATAACCGAGTCTGATCCTGAGTTTTTCAGAGCGTTGAATATTCTTTTTTTTTGAGAATTATATACAACGTCAAAAAAAACTTTTCCTTCTTTATCTAAAAATAAATTTTTTTTTCTAGTATCATTTTCATCTTGCACCTGCTTTATCATTTTTGACTTAATTAAGTCTCTTAAAACTCTGTTTAAACTTTGTTTAGTAACTTTTAACTTAAATATTAGTTCCCCTAGATTAATTCCTGGATTTCTCTCAATCAAATGCAATGCTCGTAAATGAGCAGGACCAAAAAATCTTTTAGATAAAATCTCCCTTGGGTCTAAAAAGGTCTCTCTATAAGCATAATAGAGTAGTTGAATAAATTCTTTAATTTGATCATCTTTAAGATAAAGTAAATCTTTCATAATGGTAAGTTATATTGACTTATCCCAATTTGGAATATACTTTTTTAATAAATAAAAATCTATATATTTACATCTAATGGAAAGTATACCTTACGACAAAAGATCAGGTAAAATTTGGTTCAACGGGATTACTGTTGATTGGAAAGACGCAAATATTCACATTTTAAATCATGGACTGCACTATGCAAGTTGTGTTTTCGAAGGTGAACGAGTTTATGATGGTGAAATCTTTAAATTAGAGGAACATACCGAGAGATTATTTTATTCAGCTAAAAGAATGGGCATCGATGTTCCTTATTCACAAAAAGAAATTAATGATGCTTGTAAAAAAATTGTTAACATCCAAAAAGTTCAAAATGGATACGTTAGACCCCTTATCTGGAGAGGGAGTGAAATGATGGCTATTTCAGCACAAAAAAATAAAATTCATGTTGCGGTTGCAACTTGGGAGTGGGGATCTTACTTTGATCCTAAATTAAAACTTAATGGAATAAAACTAAATATTTCTAGTTGGAGAAGGCCTGCACCAAATACTATACCTTGGGATACCAAAGCAGCTGGTTTATATATGATTTGTACTTTATCAAAACATGAAGCAGAGGCAAAAGGATTTACTGACTCATTAATGTTAGATCATGAAGGAAATATTGCAGAAGCAACAGGTGCAAATGTTTTCTTTAAAAGTAAAAATGGAGATCTTCATACTCCAATACCTGACTCTTTTCTAGATGGCATAACTAGACGTGAAGTAATTAAGATTGCTAAATCTAAAGGAATAAAAGTAATTCAGAGAAAAATCAAACCAGATGAGATGAAAGTATTTGTTGGCTGTTTTTTAACAGGGACTGCTGCAGAAGTAACACCCGTTTCTCAAATTAATGAATACAAATTTAAGGTTTGTAACTTAATTTCTAGTTTAGATGATGCATATCAGAAATTAGTCAGAAAAGATACCGCCGCTTAATCTTTTTTGTCCTCATTTATTGCGTGATCAATGCCTTTTCTGAGATAGTCGTATCCAGTGTACAACGTTAAGAAAGCAGATAACCACAGTAAAATAATTCCTATTGTTTGTGCATTATAATCTTGAAAATTTAAAATTTTATTTCCTATATCTCCAGTAAGCAAAATTGCAATAGAAGTCATTTGAATAAAAGTTTTCATTTTTGCTAAGCTTGTTACTTGCATAATAATTTTTCCTTTTGCTAAAAATTCTCTAAGTCCTGATACTAAGATCTCTCTGGTTAAAATAATTACTGCAGCTATTACTTCATAGTTTTTTATTGTTCCATTCATAACAAGTAATATAAGTGCAGCTGCAACAAGTATTTTGTCTGCAATAGGATCTAAAAGTTCACCTAACTTGGATTCCTCTTTAAAAAATCGCGCCAATAAACCATCTAAATAATCTGTAAAACTAGCTAGCACAAATAAAAAAAAAGGTATTAAATCTCCAAAAAAACCAGGAATAAAAAAAGCAATAACAA
>MDTA01099470.1_pt1 | contig 11303 bp, 13 predicted proteins | sample 811151 | NCBI WGS metagenome assembly MDTA01 (sample SAMN05326648, study PRJNA326480) | marine metagenome | isolation source: seawater | place: Indian Ocean: South | collected 2010 | reverse complement strand
TAGATTCTTGTACAATTACAGATAAAGGAAAATGTCCTGGAAATACTGTAGATTGTAATAATAATGTCGATTGTGTCGATGGTCATTGTGATATAAAAGTTGGTCAACGAAATGTATGTAGAAAAAACGATAATCAGAAGGATAGGAAAAAGGGTGAATTTTGTACAAAAAATGATCAATGTTATAACCACGGAAAATGCATAGATTGGACATGTGAATCTTCAAAACCAGATGGTACTTCTTGTACATTTTCTGAAGAATGTTCCACAAAATATTGTAAAGATAAAGTTTGTAGTTCGGATTTTAAAATCGTAGACGAATCAACCAATATAAAAGAAGCATCAAATTCAACATTTGAGAGTTCAACAAAAATGTTTGATAGTGATAGATTTGTATATATAAAGCATACCGGAACTGGAAAATTTTTGAAGGTAGATAATGTCCAAAGTGATTCACGTGTAAATTGGGGTTCGGATAACCCCACTTTATGGTGGGTTCAAAACCTTAGAGATAAGAAGTTTATTCGATTAGCTTCCAATCCATTATTATATCTTAAAGCAGAACAAGCGCTATTAAGTCAAAGAAATTTGAAATTATACGAGTATGAAAAGGGAAATGACATGACTCCTTCATGGGTTTATATGATTGATAAAAGTTTAAAATTAAAAGGAGAACAAAGATATCTTGCATCGCAAGAAAATAATGGTAGAACTGTTGATTCAGGTTCACAACGAGCAGTTTTGAGTATTTATGATCCATTAAAATGGAATGCAGAAGCATGTTGTTTAGATCACCGTCTTGGTTGTGATATTGAGTTTAGTGACCCCAATAGTGATACATGTAGAAATTTTTGGGAGGAACATTGTAAAGATGATTTAGACAAAGAAGGTTGTATGGAATATGCAAGAAACGAAGTTTCCAATTATAGAACAGGAATGGATGAAAATATAAAAAGCTATTGTAGTAAAAATCCTAAAAAAGATGAATGCAAATGTATTGTCGCAAATCAAACAAATGATGATGGAAAGTTTAAAAATTCTAAGATACAGGATTTTTTCGAGGATCAAGGAACAGATCCCGTGTGTTGGTATGAGCATTGTCTTTCTGCAAAAAATCCATTAATGACTGGGCAAATGAGACAGAAAGATGACAATTGTCCAAATGTTCAAAATTGTATTATGAAAGATATTGTATTCGATAATGAAGCAGAAGTTAACATAGTACAAGATTGTTCCAAGCCCGTTGAAAAAACACCAAGAAATGATGACGAAAAAAAATCAAAAAATGATGACGAAAACAAATCAAAAAATGAAACAAAATATTTCGGAGACGTATCATTGGAGAATAACAAATTACAAATTGCAGGTGTTGTAGGAGTCATACTACTGTTTATATTATTGGTGTATATTTTCAGTAGTTCAGAATATGAAACACAGTATCCACCACAAAATGCTCAATATCCACCACCAAAGGCACAATATTCACCACAAAATGCACAGTATTCACCACCAAATGCACAGTATCCACCACCAAATGCACAGTATCCACCACCAAAGGCACAGTATTCACCGCCAAAGGCACAATATTCACCGCCAAAGGCACAGTATCAACCACCAAAGGCACAATATTCACCACCAAAGGCACAGTATCCACCACCAAAGGCACAGTATCAACCACCAAAGGCACAGTATATGTAAAATGATATATCAGTTTAAAATAAAGATAATCTTATTTTTTGGATGCATTTTTTATTAATTCCTGGTTTTGCTTTACATCCTTTAGATTACTGTAATATAGTTTCTAAATTTGATTGCACAGAACATACAATCGAAGTTATTGATATTTGGCCATATAGTATTGAAGAAATAAAGAAAATTGGATATCCAGGAACTGAATCATTCAATTGCTGGATATTGGAAAAATCAGAACTTATAACATCAAAATTAAATGACGAAGTAATTATTGTTGCTCATTCAGCGGGTGCTGTAGTTGCTCGTGAAATGAAACGTAGATTTATTGGAATCGGATGTAAGTATTCAAAAGATATTGTTTTATTGATAATAGGAAAAAATGACAAATTAGCAAATGATAATATTGAAAGAGATTGTAAACGAGAAATTTCAGGTGGGCATTTCAATTGTGTTACTCAGAAAGCAATGAATCATGTACTAAAATTACAAAAAGAACTTTCCGGAGATGAATCTTATCCCGAATCTTATTTAGATTCTTCTAAAGAAATTGTTAATATTATTTTAGAATTTATAAAACAAAAATAAATATTCTTCTCACTTTTATATTGTATTAATTACTTATCAAAAATATGAATCAAACCATAAGAACTGTACATGAACTTGTTCTTTCTCGATGGTGACCCTGTGCAAGCAGCAAGACTTCAATCAGATGTTCATATTGTAAAAATGATTTTGGAAACAATGCAGATGTTATGCACCGCACTTTATTTTTGTAAAAATCCTCTGGTATTTCCATTTCAATTATATAAACCAGCACATGTAAATCACCCATCTACAAAATGGATTCGTCATTCTTCAGAAAATTTTTCATGGGCACTTTCGCATGGATATGAAATGTGCTTGGAATATACCAGAAGATATGAAAAAATCCATAAATGTCAGCCAATGTATGAAGCGCTACTAAGACTTCCATTACTTGATTTTACAAAGATATCTAAAAAAGAATATGATATGAAAAAGGTGGCATTTCATGATATTCCATCTTCTGTAAGGTTTGTGGCTATTGCGATTGCAGATGAAATATTCTCAAATTGTGCAGAGTACGACGATGATAATAATTTATTGGCTATATCAACATATAGAAACTACTATATTTATAAAACAACAACGTTGAAAAGAAAGATGAAATGGTATAAAAGTGAAGAAATACCCAATAAGTTGGTGAAACGTGTGAAACAATATTCTGAGAGTGTGTTACTGTGACCATAATATTTTTTTTATTCAAGTGTATTAAAGTTTATTGTAGTGCACAATACAAAATTAATTATGTTAATATCTTTACCAACTGAAATATGGAGCAAAATACTTACATTTATAGATTTTAATCAAAGAATTCAAGTGTGTGATATTCTGATATCTAATGGGATGGTAAAAATTGAAAGAAGTTTGTTTAACACTTATATGACACTTTTAGAGCAATCTAAACAGATGGATGAGCAAAATATTGAGGCGGTGTTTATTGACATGGATCTCGATGTAGATCTTGACGCATGAAGGTTCATAATTTGTTATATTTTATAATTTTTTATAAAAATGGTAGATTACAATTTTCCATATATATTTGTGAATGATGGTGATAAAGTAATTTACAGAATGTCTCGTCTAACATGGTCAAAGTTTGCGTATTTTAAGATGATTGTTCATGATCATGCGGAAACTGATGATTCAAAAAAAAAGGTGATAAATATCGAGTTTATAGATGATATGGGAGATTTGTGGAAATTTTTGGCAAATGATATTCCTTCAGAAAAAGTGGATTTCTCATTGAACTTGAAATCAATATGTAATACTTTGGGTCTTTTAGAAGATAATAATGTATTTTGTGGACGATTAAGATCTTTGTTGATAGAAGCTGGTATACAATATTTCCAAAAGCTGGAAAATCAAATAATTTATTCTTTGCAATTTACATTGCCAAATTTTATAGAGCATATAAAATACAAGCAAGAGTTGAGATCAGAAGTTATAAAAAGATTCATCGACAATAATACATTTGAAGACCCAAGATGTTTTGATTTGATTGATAAACTTACTTTAGATTTTGTATCTAAAAATAAAGAACACCCTAATCAATAGGTTCAACATAAATACAAACTTTTTCAACAATATCTGGCCATGTCACTTTGTAAAGATTTGAACCACAATTGCATTTTTTTGTTGCACATGGCACTTGAATGTACCATGAATTGCATGTATTACAGTGTTTATCGCATCTAGGAGCATTTCCTTTTACTTCGTGATCTTTTTCTGTTGGTACAAGTTCGAGAGATCCTTCACACGTCATATCCTTGCAAAATTTGCGCGAGGATGGAACCTTGAAAGTTCTGCAACAATTGTCACATTTTTTTCTTGTCATGGGGGTTCTTCTTTTTTTTATTTCTGTTTCATTGATGGTCATTGTCGTATGGAAAAATTTCCGCGGTGGGTTTTATCAGCCACTGTGTTTGATCCCGAATCATTTTGTATTACTGAATCAAACAATCTTATTTTTTCTTCAAAACTTCGGAGAATACAGTTTTATTATCAACAAACATACCCATTATTATTTCTTTCTCATAATCATATGTTTTTAATTGTTTCATGAGCCATTGAAATTGTGTTGAGTCGTGATCAAAATATTTTACAAGGTTTTCTTCCTTCCATGCAATCAAAGGTGTTTCGGCATTTAGACAATCTTCTTTTTTCACAAGATAGGCAATTGGTTCCTTGGTGGTTTTTCCTTTTCGATTGTGTAATGTTAAAAATATTTTAAATAGTTCTTTATCCTGTTCTTCCATTTATTTTAGTAAAAAATAAAATAAAATATTTTAACCGTATATTTTAGAACTTAATTTTACTATAATGGTTTCCAATGATCACATTTAGTGCAAAACAATATTTTATTACAATTATGAAATTCATGCGTACAGCACGTTTCTTCTATTTTATATGTAGTTTCTTCCATGACATCATTTATTATTTCAGAAACATCTATCCATTTGTTGGTTCTCTTGAAAAAATCATTCCTGTTTTCGAAATAACCAAGTTGTTTATGTGTTATCAACATTTCATTTACAATTCTTGAAAGTATTCGACTATCTTCTAATGCTCCATGAAGGTTTCTAGCATCTTCTTTCAAAAAATATGTCATCAAATAATCAATACTTGCTTTTGGTTGTTTGCAATCATATTTTATCCAATGTAATGAATCTACAAATCCTACTATATTTGAAGCAAGTTCGACACCTTCTCTCTCTAATTCATGTCTTAAAACATTTGTATCAAATGATTTGCCATTATGAGCAATCATTACTACATCTTTATCTATATTTGAGATAGAATTCATGAAATATAACAACCCTTCTTTTGGGTTCATCATATTTTCTGTTTCAAGTATTCCATGTACACAAAAAGCTTCATATTCTATTCTTTTTCTAGGTTTTATAAACACCTCACCTTCGTTACTATCAGATGTCCACCCAATACTCACAATGCGAGCTCGATATCTTCCTGTTGTTTCTGTATCCCAAAAAACCTTTTCAACATTTTGCGGTACCCAATGATGTGATAAACATGCTCTTTTATTTGGCATATTATTATATGTGAGTACTTTTTCTCAAGTATGTTTATTTGTGCATAATCACAATCTGATCTATTCATTCTTGTTTTTTTTTATAATCTTCAATAGCTGCTTTAATCGCATCTTCTGCAAGGAGACTACAATGCAGTTTTACTGGAGGTAATTTTAAATACTTTGCAATCGAAGCATTTGTTACAAGACTTGCTTTATCTAAATGAATGCCTTTAATGATTTCTGTTGTGTAAGAACTGGATGCAACAGCACTTCCACAGCCAAACGTTTTAAAATACACTTCTGATATCGTCCCGGTATCTTTATTTACTCTAATGCTTAATTTTATAACATCGCCACAACTCGGACTTCCAACAAGACCGATTCCCACGTCTTTGTCATTTTTTGGTAAACTTCCAACATTTCTGGGTGATTCGTAATGTTCTATTATTTTTGAACTGTAGGCCATACATCGTTTAGTGATGAGAAAAAGCCTTCTCATTTGGTTTCACATAACAAAAAAAAACAGATATGTGAAACTTGTGTTTTGGCATTTGTACTTTGATGTTTTACACATAACATAACTTATATATTGTGGAATAGTATTTTTAATGCCTTTTAATACGAGGTGTTTTATTAATATTTTTATAACCTGGTGGATGTGGAATTCTATTAATACTTTCAACATTTGTTTTTTTGTCGCCACCCTCATTGGTCGTGCTATTTTTTTCATTATTCATAGATTCTAATATACATTTCTTCTGTTTGATCAATATAGAAAGAGCATTTTCGAATTCAACTAACATTTTTTTTGCATTTTCTATATCTCTTTTCAATTTTTGTATATTTTCATCAATTGTTTTGCATCCATTTATTTTTACTAATCTTTCTTTTGCAACATTTAAATTATTAATATTTTCAGCTTCATCTTTATCAGGTTCTATTGTACTGTTGAGACTTACAAATAAAGAAATGACATCGATCCATCCTTTTACAGTTTTGGGTATTGGACAAGTCAAATAAAATGTGCTCAAAATTTCCGGTTTTTCAAGTATATGAATATGTCTCATATCTAATTCTTTTCTTATTGTGGGTTGGTTTATAATTTCTTGAACGCTTATTCTTTGACGTGGATATACATTCAAAAGCCGCATTAACAGATTTTTTAAGACCAATGAATATGGTACAACGTGAAGAGAACCGTAGTTTCCTTTAAATATATTTTTCTTTAAATCGATAATATTTTCTGCCATAAAAGGTGGTTTTAGTAACATTAATTCAAAAAGTAAGCAACCAAGTGCCCAACAATCAACTTTTGAATCATAACGTTCACGTTTATATATTTCAGGACACATATAAAGTGGTGTACCTATTTGTGTTTGACCGTACATCATGAACGATTTCATCATTTTTATTACTCCAAAATCACCGAGTTTAACATTATCATCTGCATCAATAAAAATATTTGCTGGTTTTATATCTCGATGTATTACTTTAAGATTATGTAAATAACATAGTGCTGCACAAGTTTGTAAGAAATAATTCCATATTATATGTTCCTCTATTTTAATATTTTTAGATGACTTTTGTTTTATTATACTTGAGAGATCTCCCTTTTCTGCATATTCTGTTATGAAATAAATACATCCATCTTCTATAAAAGATGTTTTAAATTTTACTATAAATGAACATTTATGTGCACTTAATATTCTCAATTCATTTATTATATTACTTTTTTCATAATTTGTTATGTCATTTATTTTTATTTTCTTCATTGCATATGTTTTTTTGTTATTTTTTTTATATACTTTGAATACAGTTCCATATGTACCCTTGCCTATTATACTCGAAATAGTATATTCATGCAACATTATATTCTTTTTTGTTATCGTAAAAAAAAGAATTTGTATTCGAGGTCATGAGGTTTCGTTTTTCTAGACCTTTAAGAATATTCAATATATCTGAATCTGATAATGAAAGTTTTTCTAAACACAAAAATATACTTGAAAAAACACTTAAAACTTACCTTATGACATTGGATGACAATATAAAAAGAAAATGTTACAATGTTGAAAATCTCATCTGTACAAGTAATCTTCCGCGTTCTATATATTGTCCGATAACAAACATGCCAATGCAAGATCCTGTGATTGCACCAGACGGCATATCTTATGAGAGACTGGCCATACAAAAATGGTTTAATAAAAAAAAAACATCTCCGAGTAGTGGAAAAGTGTTGCAACACACTTTTTTAATTCCAAATCACAGTTTAAGAAATACTATTTCTGAATTATTAAAAACAAATGAATAGTAACAATTTACAAGTTGTAAATATTATTTCTAGTTTTGTAGAGTCACAGAGTCACAAAGTCACAGAGGTCACAAGGTAAGAATTTTAGAAACCGTGGTTTGAAAAATCCAAATGAGAATTCAAAGTGTGGTTGTAAAATGGCGTTGTGTGACAGAGTTGTAAATATATTATGCAACATTATACGCACTTCCACCATGCTTTGATATATCTAATCCCTGTTGTTCTTCTTCACTTGTAATGCGTAATAGACTTAAATACTTTAATGTATAAAACATTAAAATTGATAGACTACTCACCCAAAGAAATTGCACAGAAACGGCAGCGAGAGAAGCTAAAATCGTTTCATGACATCCATAAAATAATCCACAACTTCCATTGTATGACAGCGATGGAACAGCGAATAAACCTGTAGAAATAACTCCCCATATTCCACAAACTCCATGTACTGCAAAAACATCTAATGGATCGTCAATTTTTAGTTTTATCAACAGTTTAGATGTAAGCAAGTACAAAATAGATCCAATTATTCCTATTATAAATGCATGCCATGGATGGGTCACACTACACCCTGCTGTTATCGAAACCAATCCTGCTATGATTCCATTGCAAACATTTTCTGGCAACCATTTATGTGATACATAATATGTAATTAAAGAAGATGTAATTCCACTTGACGCGGCTGCCAGAGTTGTGGTTACAGTTACTCTTGCTGCATCTCTTGCATAATTTGTGGGTGCAAGACCTAATGTTGAACCGGAATTGAATCCATACCAACCAAGCCATAAAATTAATGTTCCTAATACTTGAAGAACACTGGAATGTCCTTCTATTGGATTTTCAAATCTTTGTTGTCTAGGTCCTATTATGTAGGCCCCCCAAAGACCTGCTACACCACCAGTCATGTGTACAACACCAGAACCTGCAAAATCCATTACTTTCAAAGGTGCATTACTATTAAAAGAGGATAACCATCCATCACTTGACCATACCCAATGAACGACGATTGGGTAAATAAATAGTGTCATAAAGGATGTATATATTATATAAGAAATGATGGTAGCTCTTTCGGCAACTGCACCAGAGACTATGGTGGCGGAAGTTGCGGCAAAAACATATTGAAAAAACCACAAAGCCCATGTCATACCATGCGAGTCTTCATTGCTACCGGCATAATCCTTTACAAATAAACTGTTATCAGGAAATCCTATAAAACCATTACCTGCATCATATGCAAATGCATGACCCAAAAACCACCATAATATAGCACCAACACATGCATCCAACATATTTTTGAATAATATATTTTTAGTATTTTTAGATCTTACACTTCCGGCTTCCAACATTGCAAATCCACATTGCATAAAGAATACCAGTGTCGCACAATATATTAACCAATGTGTATCAACTGTTTTTTCAATAGAATCAATTCTTGATATTATAGTTGTGCTCATTTTTTTATTGACAATTATAAAAAAAATGAGATTTCCCATCTGAGACTCTAAAACTCTATGACTCTGTATGACCTCGATCTCTAAATTTTTTACTATATATTATAAATGTTGGATGCTTTTTTTATTATAACACCATTTTCATTATTATGGTACCATTCATGGAATGAAGTTCCAGTTTCAGGGATGCCAGTATTGTTTGGTATCTTTTCATTTGCATCATATTTTCTTTTGTTACCAAGTTCCGTATACGTGTACGGGTTCCCCATTTTTTACGAAATATTATTAATGATTTTTGTAACTGATTTTACTCAGTTTCTAACACATGTTGGAATACATAAAAAGGTATTTGGTAAAAAAGTTTATGACTCTCACAATTTGCATCACGTGGAGAAAAATCCTAAACCAAAGGATGCATTTTTCACGGGTTTTTTAGATTCTATTATTCAGCTTATAATACCTCTTTATATTACAATATATCTTGTCAAACCTAATAGGTGTAGTGTAATATTATTTGGATTATTGTATTCACAATGGTTACTTTATATACATAGTAATTTAAATTACATTTCAAAATATCTGGTTTCTCCCGAGTACCACAGAAAACATCACCAAAAACCGAATACAAATTTTTCACACGTGTTCCCCCTTTGGGACTATCTCCTTGATTTTATAGTCTAACCTCTGTGAGTGTTTTGTAGTCTTACTACTCTGAGACTCTGAGACTCTGAGACTCTGAGACTTTCTTATTATTATCTCTATTATTATATATCTTCTTATTAACATTGAACAATATGTATAGTATTATTATTTTTTTCTTTTTCTATAATTTCTTTAATTTCTTGGGCTGATGAATCCTTATTTACAGCAAAGTGAATGTTTAATTTAGATTCAGCATCAATAGGGTAGCCTTTTTTTAGTGTTTCGAAAAGACATTCAACTACATTTTTAACAGGATTTCTAACATTTGCACCAATTACTGAAATTACAAGGTCATTTGTACCTGCCTTTTTCGCTGTTAACAAAATAGATTTCCATGTTTTTTTAATATCCGTATCCAAAGCATTGTATTTGAGTGCTTGATTCACACTTAAAAAGGGGGTGGCGGCTGCGGAAATCACATCACATAAAACAACAGGTTCTACCATTATGTTGTCTTTATTTCTCATTATACTTACATTTTCTGTTAATAATGTATCACCAATTCTTAGACCTTTTCCACCATATTTTTTTTCATATTGAGCCATTTTCAGACGTGGTAATAATGAAGAGCGTTCACATAATTGTTCTTCTTGTGCGCCGCCTGAAACATTAAAATATCCACCACCAGCATTTCTACCGTTTGCCATATTTAATATAGCAACTTTGGAAGTTTCCTTTTTATTTTTTAGTTGATATGCATATTCAATCATATCTTGATTCGTAAAGTAAAGGGTTCCTTCAAATGTTTTAATTTCATTATTTGTTATGTCGAAGACACTTTTTTTGGTTGGTAATTTATTGCACCAATCGGAAAGATGTTTTGGTGGAGTTGTGTTTATATCTTGACACCATTTTGCCCATTCTATTGCTTCTTCTTGTTTTTGTTCTTCATCCAAATTTTTTGTGGGTTCATAATTTGATATTTCATATTTAATATTTTCAACAAGTAACGTACCTCTTATATTATCTTTTTGTGATCGAGTGTTCCGTCTTGTCATCTCTCTTGGGTCTATTGCATTAGGTGATTTTAGAGAAAATGATAAACTCTTTTTTACAACTGGTGATATTGGACACAAGGAAGAAGAAGGTGGTTGTGAACTCTTTAAAATTCCTTTTATTGATGTTCTTGGTGGAGCACTTTTGGGTCTTGGTATTAAAGATGACTTTACTGTTGTATTTTTAGAATTTTTTGCAAACGATGGTATTCTAATTGTTGGAACTAATGGTCTAGATGACTGAGATGGTTGAGTAGATGATGAAGGTCTAGATGACTGAGATGGTGGAACTAATGGTCTAGATGGTTGAGTAGATGATGAAGGTCTAGATGACTTAGATGGTGGGACTAATGGTCTAGATGACTGAGATGGTGGGACTAATGGTCTAGATGACTGAGATGGTGGGACTAATGGTCTAGATGACTGAGTAGATGATGAAGGTCTAGATGGTTGAGTAGATGGTGGGACTAACGGTCTAGATGACTGAGATGGTGGAACTAATGGTCTAGATGACTGAGATGGTGGGACTAATGGTCTAGATGGTTG
>MDTA01227738.1_pt1 | contig 11304 bp, 10 predicted proteins | sample 811151 | NCBI WGS metagenome assembly MDTA01 (sample SAMN05326648, study PRJNA326480) | marine metagenome | isolation source: seawater | place: Indian Ocean: South | collected 2010 | reverse complement strand
TTGCTGCACCTACGGGTACTCCCATAATGGCTTCAGGGAATGGAACTGTAATTAAAGCAGGTTGGTGTGGTAATGGAGGTAACTGTGTAAGAATTAGACATAACTCATCTTACACAACTGGTTACGGTCATCTTTCAAAATTTGCAACAAAGACTGGTAGAAGAGTTAAACAAGGACAAATAATTGGGTATGTGGGAAACACTGGAATGTCTACTGGTCCACATTTGCACTATACAGTAAAATATAATGGAAAATTTATTAACTCTCAAAAATTAAAACTCCCATCCGGAAAAATTTTAAAGGGTGAAGAAAGAAAACTTTTTGAAATTGATAGAATAAAATTAGACGTTAAAGTAGCTGAACTAAAAAGTTAGGTCTGTTCTTTTAAAATTTGTGTTTTATTTTCGTTGTTATTTGTATCACTAAAATTATTTTTTGGTTTTGATAATTCTAATTCAGATAATATTCTGGAAAAATGCTCAGAATGTTGAAGATAATTTTCATGAAGAATTTTATCTCCCGAACTTAATGCTTCTTTTGCTAAATTTTTATATTTTTCTATTATTCTCTCAAGATTATGTGGGTTTTTATTTATGTTATTTCTAGGTAACCCATTCCTTCCATCATTAACGTGATGAACGCCGCCATTATTCTTAATCATTCCGTTAGACCTTCTGGGGCGATACTTTGATCTTGGTCTAAATCTTCTTATTTTGTCATTTCTCATAATTTTATATTCTCAATTTTACTTAATTTAATATTAATTATTTATAATTTTTAATTTTTTTAAAATTTATTTAGTTAAAGTGCTAAATATGCAACGAACATTATTTTTGTAATCTTTAATATCAATTCTTTTTCTAAAATTATAATTTTGTAAGATCTTTAACACTGATCTGTACTGTCCTTTACCTATCTCTAATGCTAAAATACCATTTTTTTTAAGGATGTAACTAGATTTGTAAATAACTTTTTTAATAACGTCAAGACCATCATTTCCACCATCTAAAGCTATTCTTGGTTCAAATTCTTTAACGTCATTAGAAAGTCGCTTTATATCTCTTCTTATTACATAGGGAGGGTTTGAAACAATTAGATCAAATTTGTAATTTTTAATATCATCGATAGATTTATGCATAAGTTTTGCTCTACTTTTCAACCCAAATTTTTTTAGGTTTAATTTAGCATTTATTAAAGTTTTTTTGCAGATATCAATACCAATCCCCCTGCTATTTTGTAAGTTATCTAAAATAGATAGAGTGATACAACCACTTCCAATACCTGCATCTAAAAAAAATATTTTTTTGTTTTTAAATATTTTTATTATTGGTTCAATTAATAATTCTGTTTCTGGTCTTGGTATCAAGGAAACGTTATCTACTACAAAATTTTTACCCATAAACTCTTTATTTTTTAAAATGTATGCAATAGGTTCATTTTTTGATCTTCTTGATATCAATACTTTAAACTTGTTTACTGTTTGATTTGAAACATTGTTTTCTTTTGTCAATAACTTTTCCCTTGATATGTCTAAAATATTTGAAAGAATAATTTCAGAGTCCAAATTATAAGAACTTATTTTATTTTTTTTTAAAAAACTTGATCCAATATCTAAAAGTTTATTTGTATTCATATTTAAGATATATTTTGTAATTTTAAGTCTTGATCTTTTAATCTAAGAGTATCGTTCATTTCTTCATGGATATCTCCATTTAAAAACTCTTCTAATTTATGCAGTGTAAGATTTATTCGGTGATCTGTAACTCTACCTTGAGGAAAGTTATAAGTTCTTATTCTTTCGGACCTGTCGCCGGACCCTATCTGGTTTTTTCTGTTACTTGATCTCTCCTGTTCTTTTTTCAATTTTTCAGATTCATAAAGTCTAGCACGTAAAATTTTTAAAGCTTTAGCTTTATTTTTATGCTGAGATTTTTCATCTTGTTGTGTAACTACTATTCCTGTTGGAAGATGAGTTATTCTGACTGCACTGTCAGTTGTATTTACAGATTGTCCACCTGGACCACTTGATCTAAAAACATCGATTCTTAAATCTGATTCATTGACAGTAATATCAACATCTTCAGCCTCAGGTAAAATTGCCACTGTAGCTGCAGATGTATGAACTCTTCCTTGGGCTTCTGTAGTTGGAACTCTTTGAACCCGGTGAACTCCTGACTCGTATTTTAGGTATGAATAGATATTTTCTCCCTTAACAGAGAAAATTATTTCCTTAAATCCTCCGGCCTCACTTTTAGAGATACTTATAATTTCTGCAGACCAATTTTTTTTTGAGCAAACTTTTTCGTACATTCTAAATAAGTCTGATACAAATAATGTTGCCTCTAAACCTCCCGTTCCAGCTCTTATCTCAACTATGACATTTTTTTCATCGTCTAGATCTTTAGGTAATAAAAAAATTTTTAAAATTTTCTCATATTTTTCCTTTCTAGTTTCAGCATCATTTAGTTCTTTTTGAGCAAGTAAAATCATTTCTTTATCGTTATTTTTATCGTTAATAATATTATTTAAATCTAATTTATTTTTGTCAAATTCGATATATTCTTTCGCAGTCTCAATTATGCTTTTTAAATCAGAATATTCTTTTGATTTTTTTGCAAATTGTTTAGGGTCAAATTTTCCTGCAGATAATTCTTTTTCAAGTGAATTATATTTTTCTAGAATGTTTTTTACCTTTTCGATTGGTATCATTTAGCTTAACTTTTAATTTCTTTGGCTTTGGCTTCAACTAATTCAACAACTTTATCAATTATTGATGTGCTTGCAATTTTGTGGTGGGGAATACCTGAAAGGTAGAGTAAATTATTTCCATCACCTCCTCCAGTGAGGCCTATATCTGTTTGGGCAGCTTCGCCTGGTCCATTAACTACACACCCAATTATAGATAATGTCATAGGTTTTTTAATATGGGATAATTTATTTTCTAAAATTTTTACAGTTTCAATAACTGGAAAAGCTTGACGCGCACATGATGGACAAGAAATTATTTGCACTCCTCTTGATCTTATACCAAGTGCACCTAGAATTTCATAACCTGCTTTAACTTCCTCTATCGGATCTGCTGATAGTGAAACTCTAATCGTATCACCAATTCCTTTCATTAATAATCCGCCGATTCCAATTGATGATTTAATACTTCCCGGTAGTAAACCTCCTGCCTCGGTTATTCCTAAATGAAGGGGGTAATCATACAATTTTGATAGATATTCGTAAGCACGCACAGCTAAAAAAACATCAGAGGATTTTACACTTATTTTAAAATTAAAAAAATCATTATCCTCTAGAAATTTTATATTATACGTAGCGCTTTCTACTAATGCCTCTGGGCATGGCTCTTTGAATTTTTCTAAAATATTTTTTTCTAGAGAACCGGCGTTTACACCAACTCTAATAGAACAATTAAAGTCTTTTGCAGCTTTAATTACCTCTTTAATTCTATCTTTTGATCCAATATTTCCAGGATTTATTCTGATACAACTCGCACCCGCTTGGGCTGACTCAATTGCTCTTTTGTAATGAAAATGTATATCTGCAACGATAGGCACTTTAGTTTTTTTAACAATATTTTTTAGGGCTCGTGTTGAGTCTTCATCAGGACATGAAATTCTTACAATATCAGCACCTGCATCTTGAAGTTGGTTAACTTGATTGATAGTTGAGTTCTCGTCTGAGGTTATTGTATTTGTCATAGACTGAACAGAAATTGGTGCATCACCGCCAACAAATATATTACCAACTTTAATTTTTTTTGTTTTTCTTCTGTTGATAATTCTGTGAGGTCTTATGTTCATAACGTTTATTAATCCAAATTAAAAGTCTTATGTAATTTTTTTACTGCATCTATTGTTGAATCCTCTTCAATAATAACTGAAATTTTAATTTCAGAGGTAGAAATTGCAAGTATATTTATTTTTTCTTCAGCTAATGATCTGAACATTCTATAGGTAATTCCTGGGGTAGCAACCATACCTGCACCTACTATTGATATTTTGGATACTTTATCATTCATGTGCATTTTTTCATACTTAATTTTTTTATTGGCTTTGATTGAGGCAATTGCATTTTTACAATCCTGTCTTTTGATTGTAAATGTTAAATCAGTTTTTCTTCCGTCTGTTGAAATATTTTGTATAACCATATCAACATTAACTTGATCATTTGCAAGTGGTTCAAAAATATCTGCTGCGACTCCTGGTTTATCTTCAACACCTAGAAGTGTAATTTTTGCATCATCTTTTGAATATGCGACCCCTGTAACTGCTTTGCTGTAATCTATATTGTCTTGATTAACTATTTCTGTTCCGTCTCTATTTGTAAAAGTAGATTTTACTTGAATGGGTATATCATTCATCATTGCAGTTTGAACTGCTGAAGATTGCATAACTTTTGCCCCCAAAGATGAAAGTTCTAACATCTCTTCGTAAGATATTTTGTCAATTTTTTTTGCAAGTGGGATTTTATTTGGGTCTGAAGAGTACACGCCATCAACATCAGTATAAATTTCACAACTATCGGTTTGAAATATTTTAGCTATAGCTACAGCGGTTGCATCTGATCCACCTCTTCCTATTGATGTGATTTCACCTAGTTTCGATATACCTTGAAATCCAGGTATTACCACAACACCACCAGCTGATAAATAATTATTTATTTGATCAACATTCATTTTTATAATTCTTGCATTATTATGTTCGCCCTCTGTAATAATTGGTATCTGCCAGTTCATCATAGACTTTGATTTGACACCTATATCATTTAAAGCCCCTGCAATTAGTGCGCTTGTTACTTGTTCTCCTGAAGTTAATAAAACATCAAGTTCTCTTTTATTAAATTTTTTTGATATAGACTTTGAATGGGCAATTAGATTATTTGTAGTTCCCGACATTGCTGAAACAACAACAATAACTTTATTACCAGAGTCATGCTCCTTTTTGACAATATTTGCCGCATGGACAATCCTTGAAATTGAACCCAAAGATGTGCCACCAAATTTTAATACTTTTTTTACCATAGATAGATTTTATTATAGAATAAATTGAGTTAAAATTAAGTTTATAAATTATAACATGACATTAATGACTACAATAAATGAGAGGGAAATTCAAAAGTTTTCAAAATTGGCTGATGAATGGTGGGATGCAAACGGTAAATTTAAACCATTACATAGATTCAACCCAATTCGAATTAAATATATAATTGACCAGGCTTCAACGCATTTTAATTTAAACAAAGAAGATGAGAAGCCTTTTTTAAATTTGAAGTTACTGGATATAGGATGTGGCGGAGGTTTAGTGAGTGAACCAATGTGTAGGTTGGGAGCAAAGGTTACTGGTATAGATGCATCTTTTAAAAATATAGAAGTAGCTAAAATTCATGCTAAAAAAAATAATTTAAAAATAAAATATCTAAATACATCGCCTGAAAAAAAAGAAATAAATGATAAGTTTGATGTGATATTAAATCTTGAAATTATTGAACATGTGGAAAATATAAATCTTTTTTTAAAGTCATCTGGTGAGTTGCTTAAAAAAAATGGGATTATGTTTATTGCAACACTAAACAGAACATTTGAATCTTATATCAAAGCAATTGTTGGGGCTGAGTATATCTTGAGATGGTTACCTATTGGTACACATGATTGGCAAAAATTTGTAAAACCTGATGAGGTACAGAAAAAACTTGATAAACTTAATTTTAGCAGACTCAGTATTGATGGTTTAAAGTTTAATATAATTTCGAACGAATGGAAATTAAGCAAAGATTGTTCGGTAAATTATATTATTGTTGCAAAAAAAAATTAGTTGTTTCTTTTATTATCTGGCCAGGGAATTGTGGTGAGCTCGATACCCTCATCTTTTAATTCCTTTGTTTCTTCATAGGTTGCTTTGCCATAAATATTTTTATTTTTTCTATTATCGTAATAAACATTACGTACTTCTCTTGGAAAATCTTCACCAACATATTCAAAGTTTTTTTCAATAAAATTTTTTATTTTATAAAGATTTTCTCTAACTTTTTTATATTTTTTGGAAAAATTTATATCTTTCATGCTTTGATCTTTGTTTAAAATACTTGGAGACATAATTGATTTTTGAACTGAAGTATTTTTGCAATAGGAACACTCTATTAATCTCTTAGCTTTTAATTTTTCGAATTCTTTTGAGTCAGAAAACCAACCTTCAAATTCATGTTTGTTTTTACACTTTAAATTATATTTTATCATTAATTTCTATAATCAGCATTAATACTTACATAATCATGGGTGAAATCACAAGTATAGCACTCGTAAATTCCCTGGCCGAGTTTCAAATTAACTTCGATTAAGATGGAGTCCCACTGCATATATTCTTTTAGTTTTTTTTCATCATATTCTTCAGAAATTTTTCCTTTTTCAGCAACTTTTAAATCCCCAAATTTAATTTCTATTTTTTCAGGAGATATTTTTTCACCAGATTTACCTATACCCATAATTACTCTTCCCCAATTAGGATCTTCGCCTGCCATCGCTGTCTTAAATAAAGGAGAGTTAGCTATTGAAAAAGCTATTTTTTTTGCCATTTGTTGTGATCTTGCATTAATTACTTTAACTGTTACAAATTTTTTTGCTCCCTCACCGTCTGCTACAATTTGCTTTGCCAAATTTAGTAAAAGTCTTTGAAGAGCATTTTCAAAATCTTTTAGTTTAGGATCTAAAGTATTATAAATTTTTCCTACTTTTACTTTGTTTGAAGAAAAAATCGCGACCATATCATTTGTGGAAGTATCACTATCGACTGTAATAGCATTAAAAGAATTAGTAACAGCTTTTTTCAATAAATTTTTTAAATACAATGAGGGAATATCGGCATCAGTAAAAACAAAAGATAACATTGTTGCAAGATTTGGAGATATCATACCAGATCCTTTGGCAATTCCACAAAGTCTAATATCTTTATTTCCCATTCTGCATTCCTCAAAAGCAAGTTTGGGTTTAGTATCAGTTGTCATAATTGATGATGCGCTTTTGAACCAAACGAACTTATTTTGCTTTTCTCTTAATTTTTCAACTAGAATTGGTATACTTGTTTTTATTTGTTGTGTTGGAAATTTTTCTCCTATTACTCCAGTTGATGCAAAAATAATTTCATTTGGTTTAACAACATTAGTCGTGCCACCCTCTTTTTGTGCCTCTCTTAGAGTTAAATTTTTGGCAAGTGCTTTTGAAATTATCTCTAGACCTTCTTGACCCTGGGATCCTGTAAATGTATTTGCATTTTTAGTATTTACCAGAAGAGCCTTAATAGTAGTTTTTCTAATACTCTTGTTCCAAGTTATTGACTCTGAGCAGATGGTATTATTTGTATATACTGCTCCAAAATTTGCTCCCTCTTTAAAATAAAAAAGGCACACATCATCTCTTCCACTTCCATACAAATCTGCTGAAATGGCCGAAATCTCCATGCCATCAATTTCTTGAAGTTCTTGAAATTCGCCCATTTTCGACAATTTGGCTTTATCTTTTAAAAAATTTTTTAGGTTTATTGTCATGTAAATATCTTAATTAATTACTATATAATATATAAAAAGCATCAATGAATTTTATAACTAAAGCATTAAATAAATTATTTAAAAGCAGTAATCAACAGGAATTAAATAATATTAAGCCTTTCATAGTAAAAATTAATCAACTAGAGAAAGATTTTTCAAATTTTAGCAAAGAAAAATTTATAGAGAGAACGCACCAGCTTAGAAAGAATATTTCAGACGGAAGAGGCTTAGATGAAATTCTTCCAGAGGCATTTGCTATGGTTAGAGAGGCTGCAAAACAAACTCTTGGAGAAAGACATTTTGATGTTCAACTCATTGGAGGAATTATTTTGCATAAAGGAAATATAGCTGAAATGAAAACAGGAGAGGGCAAAACTTTGGTATCAACCCTTCCTGCGTATCTAAATGCACTCAAGGGCAAAGGAGTTCACATAGTCACTGTGAACGATTATTTAGCTAAAAGGGACTCAGAGTGGATGGGAAAGGTCTATGAACAACTTGGACTTAGAACAGGATGCATAATAAATCAACTCGATGATGAACAGAGAAAGAAAAATTATCAACTAGATATAACTTACGCAACCAATAATGAATTAGGATTCGATTATCTTAGAGATAATATGAAATATGATATTTCCGAAATGGTTCAAAGAGATAGAGATTTTTGCATAGTTGATGAAGTTGATAGTATTTTAATTGATGAGTCTAGAACGCCGTTAATTATATCTGGAGGAATTGAGGATAAATCAGATCAATATTTCTTAGCAAATAAATTTGTCCAGGTTTTAGAAAAAAATGACTTTGAACTTGACGAAAAAAATAAAAATGCAATTTTATCTGATGTCGGTATAGACAAGGTTGAAAAAATGTCACAAAAGTCGGGTTTGCTTAAAAATAATAATTTCTATGATCCTGCAAATATGAATTTAGTACATCATATGAATCAGGCCTTAAGAGCAAATTTTTTATATCAAAAAGATAAAGATTACATTGTTAAAGAAAATAAAGTTCAAATAATTGATGAGTTTACAGGTAGGGTTTTAGATGGAAGACGTTTTGGGGATGGCCTTCATCAGGCAATAGAAGCAAAAGAAAATGTCGAAATTCAAAAAGAGAATCAAACATTGGCATCTATAACTTATCAAAATTATTTTAGATTATATAAAAAGTTATCAGGAATGACTGGGACAGCTCTAACAGAAGCAGAAGAATTTTTTAATATTTATAAGCTAAATGTAATTAGCGTACCCACTCATAAAAAGATGATTAGACAAGACTTAAATGATCAAATTTTTAGAACAGAAAAAGAAAAAAACTTTGCAATATTAAACAAAGTTAAAGAGTGTGGAATTAAAGGGCAACCAATTTTAGTTGGAACTACTAGTATTGAAAAGTCTGAAAAAATATCTGATATGCTAAAAAAAAATAAAATAAATCATAATGTATTGAACGCAAAACATCATGAAAGTGAGGCAAAAATAATCGCTGAAGCAGGAAAAACCAATACTGTAACAATTGCAACAAATATGGCTGGAAGAGGTACTGACATTCAATTAGGGGGAAACAAAAGTTTAGAGAAAATTGAAAATATTAAAATTGATAAAGAAAAAGTTAAAAGCTTAGGTGGGCTATGTATTGTTGGAACGGAAAGGCATGAAAGTAGACGAATTGACAATCAACTTAGAGGTAGAGCTGGCCGGCAAGGAGATCCTGGCTCTTCAATTTTTTACATAAGCTTAGAAGACGATTTAATGAGAATATTTGGAGGGCAATCGATTGATGGAATGCTTAAAAAACTTGGTTTGAAGGAAAATGAATCCATAAATCATCCCTGGATAAATAAGGCCATGGAAAGAGCACAAAAAAAAGTTGAGGCTAGAAACTTTGATATCCGAAAAACTCTTCTCAAATTTGACGATGTAATGAATGATCAAAGACAAGTTATTTTCAGCCAAAGATTAAAAATATTAAAAACTAACGAAATTTCAGAAATGATTAATGACTTCATGGATGAAATTAATGAAAAAATTATTAATTCACTAGAAAATTACAAAAATAGCAATGATATAAAAGCTTTTTCAAGTGAAATTAAAAATAATTTTGGCAATACTTTTCAACAAGATCAGATAGAAAATTTTTCAAAAATGGATAAAAAAACTTTAGTTGAGGAAATCAAAAAAACATTTGAAAATAGAAGAGATGATAGAATTAAATTACTGGGGGAAAAACAGAATAACGAGGTAGAAAAAAGAATATTTTTGCAAATGCTAGATTTTTTATGGAGATCTCACTTACAATATCTAGAAGAACTTAGACAAGTTATAGGTTTAAGAAGTTACGGTCAAAAGGATCCACTTGCTGAATTTAGAAAAGAAGCTTTTGAACTTTTTGAAAGTTTACTTTTTAAAGTAAAAGCGGATACTATTAAATTTTTAATGAACCTAAAAGTAATTATTGAAAAAAAGAAAGAGGAAAACGTGAAAAATATTCCATTTCAAAAAAAAGAAAAAATCTCAAGAAACTCTCCTTGCCACTGCGGCTCAGGGAAAAAATACAAACATTGTCACGGAAAAGTAGCTTGAACTAAATATAAATCTTGTCTGCTAAACCGTAAATAAGAATTGCACTCAATAATGTTAATATTCCTGGAGCAATTACAGCCTCTACAGATGTTTTTTTTGTGTGACCAAGTTTATTTATATAAATATTATAGAAACCCACAAAAAATAAAACTAAGTTTTGAACAAAAACTAAGTTAAAAAATCCCCAGGTTGCTTCAACACCATTATTTCTTACGAGCATAATGTAAAGAGCCATTAGAATTGACCCGATAAAAAAGCCACCAAAAAACCTTACTATACCCGCACCGGTAACATCCATTCCGTACTGTTTTAGAAAGGACTTAGTTCCAACAACAGATTTATATGCATAAACTCCATATGCAGCAAAGTGAACTATAAATATTATTAAGTAGAATATGTTGTTAAATTTTTCGATCATTAGAAGATTTATAAATTAATGAAGTTTAATTAAAAGAAAAATTTACTTTATATATTTTAGATTAATTAGTTTCTCTGGTATTTTTGTTGTATGACTGTGTAAAAGGTATTGGTACTACTGTCGCACCAACAGGTTTGGTTGAATATTTTTTCGGAAGATGGACTTTATATTTTTTTCCAAAGTTTCCTATAGGAAACCCGCTTTTATTTAGATTGCCCTCATATGGAACATATCCCATGGCTATATTTGTTTTCTTTTCAGGATGAAACCATGGTGAAGTAATAAATCCAACTGGTTTTCCACCATTATTATTTGATATTAACCAAAAGTCATTTGCATAATCTTCTACTGGTTTTCCTCCAAGCTCTAACCCAACTAATTGAAGTTGATAAGGTTTTTCTCCGTTTTTTAGTTGTGTTTTCATTTTTTCTAATGCCTCCTTGCCAATGTAGTCGGATTTTTTTTCCCACTGACCTTTTCCTGATAAAGAAACTTGATAGCCTAAATTACACTGAAAGGGATTGTTCTGCTGATCCATATCTTGACCCCACGACAATATTCCGGCTTGAATTCTTCTATGATGTGCTGGTGCAATAACCATTAGTTTGTGTTTTTTTCCAGCTTTAAGAACAGCATTCCACATATCTTCTGCATATAAAGTTGCATTTCTAAGGTAGATTTCATATCCGGCTTCTCCAGAAAATCCAGATTGTGATATAACACAACTTCTTCCACCTACTTTTGCCTCTGCCAATCCAT
>MDTA01052410.1_pt1 | contig 11304 bp, 13 predicted proteins | sample 811151 | NCBI WGS metagenome assembly MDTA01 (sample SAMN05326648, study PRJNA326480) | marine metagenome | isolation source: seawater | place: Indian Ocean: South | collected 2010 | reverse complement strand
TGATCGAGTGAAGTACATGATCAAATCTGGTGGCGAGAACATCTATCCGGCCGAAATCGAGCAGGTGGTTGAAGTGGATGCGCGCGTGGAAACCGCCGTAGTTGTCCGCCAGCCGGATGATCGTTGGGGTGAAGTCCCCGTTCTGTTTGTCGTCCCCATTGCTGAACAGTTGGCCGGCCGTCTGACGGAAGCAGACATTCGCACACTGTGTGACGAAAACCTGTCGCGTTACAAACGCCCGCGGGTTGTCCATTTTGTTTCGGACGCTGACTTACCCCGCTCGACCACGGGCAAGATCCAACGGCATGTGCTGGAGGAGCGTCTCGCTTCGTCCTAGCGTCCACCTCTTACTCGCAGAAAGGCTCGGGGCGGGTGCGTCGCATCTACCCGAGCCAGGGTGCTAAACAAGATGCCTTAGGCGTAATATGCAGGCCCACGCCAACACAAGGTAACTCCCATGCAGAAACTTGCGACCGGGCTCATCACCCTTCTGTACCTGCTCTGCGCGTTCAGCATTCAGGCGAGCGATGACGTCAAACACAAAGTGGTCATTCAAGTCAGCACCGACGATGTGCGCACACAAAACATTGCGATGAATAATGCCGTCAACTTGCAGAAGGCACTGGGGCAGGACAACGTCGCCATCGAGATCGTCGCCTACGGTCCGGGTCTGACGATGTTGACGCCAAAAAGCAAAGCGTCGAAACGCGTGCCCAGTCTGGCGCTCCAGGACATTACATTCAGTGCATGCGGTAACACCAAGGCCAAGATGACCAAAAAATCCGGCAAAGAGGTGAAACTGGTCGAAGGTGTGCAGGTTGTGCCAGCGGGTGTGTTACGCATCATCGAGTTACAGGCGGCCGGCTACGCATACGTTCGCCCTTAGCCTCACGCCAGATGCCGACCAACACTTTCGCTTGAGTGGGTCTCTGGCATTCGCTCGGCCTGGTCTTCGTGCGGTCTCGGGCTTTGCGCGTTAGTCTTCTTTTCTGATCACGATGTACGCATGGACATAGTCCATGCCATGCCCATCGGGCTGCGCCCGCACGTTATCAGCATACCTTTGATAGTAGGCATCGATGAGCCGCGTGCGTTCAACAGCGGAACGCGCGGGATCCAAGGCGCCGTGAAACGTACTTTCGGTCCAGGAGCGGAGCGTTGGAACGTAGTTCGTCGCAAAATGCTCTGCGTCCCCGTGCTTCAGAAAATCTGCCTTGAACGGACACTCCACGACGCGGGTCTCGATCGACTCAAGCCTGAGCCCAGCTTGATGTGCTGCTGACGCCGTGTCAGTCAGTGGCGCGCTGAATTCTTCGACGCTGTTGTAGTACTGCGGCAGCGTCATGCGTTGATACTCATCAGCGCTGATGCGCCCTTCGTCCGCAAACTGGCACCACAAGTCACGGAAAGCATCAAACATGTGCACGCCTTCCTTGTTGCCCAGAAATCGTCCCTGTTCATCCTTGCAGAAATTCACCAACACCAAACGTCCACCCGGACGCAGTTCGCGCGCGCGTTGTTCGAGGATCGTGCACCAGTCTGAATGACCCTGACGCTGGAACGCCGCCAGCTCATCGCCCTTGGCACCAATGGCCTGTACATGGCCACTGATGTCACAAGGCTTACGGCTGAGCCAGTGCATCGCGGTGGAGGAAAAACCCAGGTCCACACTGTTGTCTGGCACCATCTGGCGATAAAAAGAGCTCCCTGAGGCCGTGGCAAATACATTGTCAAAGTCGTCCAGATAGCTTGGCATGGGTCCTTCTTCGATCCCGTGCAGAATGCCGAACAGCGCGTTGTAGTTGTTGCGCGGCTGATCGGTGTAGACGATCGAAATCTGCCGCTCCGGCGCCTGCTCGCGAACGTGTTCGATACACGCCCGCACCAAAGACATGGAACTACCCCCATCTGCGCATCCCATGTCGGTCAGGCAGAAGGTATCCGAGCGTGAGAGCTGCATCCGCTTTAGGGCGTCAACCACCAGTGGAGTGGCGCCGTCGATGACGTTTTTGGTACCGATCGTCGCAAGCCAATAGCCACTTCGCATCGATACGTTGTCGGGCTGTGCAGTGTTCATAATCTGGATCCGGCGTTCACGAGAACGGCGAGCATACAAGAGCAATACGGTTCTTAGGTACCTGAGCGCGACCCCGGCACGCCCCGGCGAGCTATGATCCCGATTCAACCCGTTCTCATCCGCCAAGGGACACCCATGCCGGCTATCGATGTCAGTTTCCAAATTTGTGGTGACGGACCACCGATCTACTTTGCACACGGCATCGGCGCGCGAAAGAGCAGTTGGGACAGCATCGTCAATCTGTTACAGGATAACTACACCTGCATTGCCTATGACCAGCGTGGACACGGGGATAGCCCCTGCCCTCCAGTGCCCTATTCGTTGGACGAGTTGGTGGCGGACCTGGAGCGCCTGCGGAGCAAACTGGGCCACGAGCAAATTCATATCGTCGGGCATTCGCTGGGCGGTCAGATCGGCCCAGCCTACGCCCGTACGTTCCCGGACCGCGTGTTGTCCGTCTCGCTGCTGAGCACCGCCGCGTTTCGTACGGAAGAAGACAGCGCGAAGGTCAAAGGTGTTGTCAGTGCTATCCGACGCGATGGCTCTGCAGAGGTGCTGCCAACCCTGATTGAACGGTGGTTCACGGATGAGTTTGCACAGAACAATCCGAACGCCATCAGTGCGCGCTTGCAGCAGGTCGTGGATACGCCAGAGGACGTGTTCGCCGCGGTCTTCGACGTCTACGCAAGTACGGAGATGTCGGAATGGTTGGAGCAGGTTGCGGCGCCTTGCCTGGTTTTGACGGGCGAAAACGACGGCGGCTGTAACCCTCGCCTCAACCGGCTGATACACGCTGCGCTCGAAGACTCCGAGTTGGTGATTCTGCCCAGGCTCAAGCATTCAATTCTGATCGAGGCACCCGACGCCGTCGCCCGCAATATCCGCGCGTTCCTGCAAAGAGTTTCGAGCACATGAAGCCGGTAACCTGGTTGTTTCTCGACTGTTTCAATACGCTGCTGGATGAGGCAGACGGATTAACTCATCAGTCAGGCATGGAGCCAATCGCGGACATTCCGGTCGCGCATGGTTTGTTCGGAAGCGAGGAAGCGTTTTTGCAAACCTATCTCGCATGGCGCCGCTCCGCCTGGTCGGGTCCAGAATATCCGGAGATGTGCCTGCACGAACGATTGTCGAGACTATTGCCTGGTGATGCTGGCGCCGCCGCGACGGAAATGGTTGCACGCTTCGAGGCCAATTATGTACACACGCTGACGCCAACACCCGGTATTCATGAAGCCATCGACGCACTCTCCGGACGTTTCCGGCTGGGCGTGGTATCCAACTTCATCCATCCCGGCATGCCGCGCCAGTTGCTGGAGCACTTTGATCTGATGCGCCAGGTAGAGTTTGTACTCGACTCGAGCGAGTTTGGTTACAAGAAACCCGATGCGCGCATCTATGCCGAGGCTCTGAGACTGAGTGGTTCCAAATCCGAGGACGTCATGTTTGTAGGAGACAGCTTGCGCAATGATGTGCAGGCCCCGATTGCGTTTGGTATGCAGGCGGTTTGGTTCGACCGACACGCACGCGGATCCCCGGACGGCGTCACCGCGTTCACCGAGTGGGAGGGTTTTCCTCTTCTGAACTGAACGGTTCCCTGACTACATCCCGACAGAAAACAAACTGTCGAGGTCGTGGCGGGAGTACGCTTTGAAAGCAAACAAGGTTTCGGTCTCTTCGATGCCTTCAACTGCCACGAGCTTCGCGGTCACGAGCCGCGCGAGATCATCGTTTTCCCGGACCCGCACGATAGCCACCAGATCGAAGTTCCCGGCGACGGAATAGACTTCCGCAATCTCCTCCATGCCAGCCAGCGTTTCGCCTACTTCAGCGATACGATGGCGTTCACAGGTCATCAATATGATCGCATTTACCACGGTAGTCCTCAGCCAAGTTCCACGTCGCCTGCCAACATCTGCAGTTCGTCGTAGAAGAAGTCGATAAACGCCCGAATTTTGGGCGACAGAAAGCGCCCGGAGGAGTATACGGCATAAACCGCTGGCCGGTTCTCCGCGGGGCCTATGGCGTAATCGTCCAATACGCTGACCAGACCGCAATCGCCAAAACAATCCGAGACCATCCAGGCTGGAATCAACACGAGCCCCAGGCCGTCGCGGGCAGCCTGCAACAGAACATCGGCGTTGTTGGTCTCCAGTTGACCCGAGACAGGCACATCCACTGCTTCGCCATCCGCATCGCGTAACCGCCAGAGGCGGGCCCCGGCTCGCCAAATGTCGCCAAACACGTTGCCGCGAAAGGTCAAACAATTGTGTTCCTGCAATGCCTCCGGCGTGCGTGGAGTACCGTTGCGGCGCAAGTACTCAGGACTCGCGCAGATGATGCGGCGCAACGGCACCAGGCGACGCGCGATCAGACTGGAGTCGGGCAATGCGGAAATGCGCAGAGCCACGTCCACGGCGTCCTCTACAAAATCCACGAGTTGGTCACTGAGAGAGAGGTCAACTTTAAGGTCCGGATATCGCTGTAAGAACTGCGCCAGGCGCGGCGCCACATGCATCCGACCAAACACGACGGGGGCGGAGACACGCAGCACACCGCGAGGCTTCGCGTTCAACTCCGTCACCGCTACCCGGCCGTCATCGACGGCAGCAATCACGCGGTGCGCATGCTCAAGATACAAACGGCCAGCTTCGGTGAGTGACAGGCTGCGAGTGGATCGGTTGAGCAGGCGAACGCCCAGACTCGTCTCCAACGTGTCGATCTGTCGTGTGACCGAGGACGCGGCGACTCTCAGGCCACGCGCCGTCGCCGAGAATGACTGCGTGCGTGCGACATCGGCAAATGTCCGAATGGAGGCTAATGTTTCCATCTTAGCGTTGCAAATACTGCAAATGTAAACATCATTCTCGACGAGTTCTCAAGAAAATAGAAATCCTTATAAAGGAAAACGCAAAACAATTGCTTTATTCATTTGAAGTTTTGCGCATAACACCAAATGGAGGCCTGCAATGTTGAAATCAGCCTCCTCACCGGTCTATGCAACTGCGGGTCGACGCAGCACGTTCCAAGCGTGGTTAAGTCACGCCTCGTAGACAGTCCGGAGCGCTCACGAGTAATGTCGGCGTTACCGTGATGCGCGGATACGCATGCAGCAGATGTCGAAACGGGATGCCAAAGATATTGGTGTCACAAAATCACAACCGATGTATCAGTTGTCGCACCCGCGGGATTTTTCATAACACTCACGGCACATGCAGGACGCGCGCGACACGGTCCCAATCAAAGCCCACGCCTGGCCAACTGTCGGGCGGGACGGCGAAACTTCCGGATGAAACTGGGTGCCAAACACATTGCCGCCGTAGCGAAACCCTTGTTGCGGAAATGACGCACTGCCGGCCAGAAGTTCAGCGCCCTGCGGTAGCGTAAACCCCTCACCATGCCACTGAAAGAATGTCTGTTGTGGCGAGAACAGCTGTCGTCCAGCCTCTGTCGGCTCAAGGGTGCGATAACCAATCTCCCACTGACCATCATCTCTTGGACCTACCTCACCACCGAGCACTTTTGCGATCATCTGTGCACCCAGGCAGATTCCGAACAACGGCAATCCTGCGCGAATTGCTCTATGCGCCCAACGGATCTCAGCGGCGATGCCGTCCAGATGCTCATCATTGGCGCTCATCGCCCCACCAAATATGACAGCCCCCGAGTACTGGGCAGGGTCCAATAGCGAGTCACCTGCCAGCGGTTGGCGAATCTCAATGTAGACCTGCTCGGCCGCCAGCAATTCAGCAACCATTCCAGCCTCAGCCCGGCCGTGATGCGTGATACCCAGGACTGGTTTATTCACGGAAGCCCTCTCAGGTTCGTTTATTCGCAACGGTATGCGACGGCTCGCTGGCTGCAGACGCAATTGCCATTTTGTCGTGGCGAATGCACGCTAGACCCATTGCTTTACTCAATGGAGATGCACCGTGCCAGATTCTGCCCCGTCAAACCAATATCCGGTTGAACTCTCGGCCCCGGACATCGAGCCGTACCGGGCCGGCAATACCGGCGTCGAGTTTGTCACGACGTTTGACAGCGGCCAACCGGGGCCGCATGTGGCCATATGTGCGGTCACACACGGCAACGAAATCTGTGGAGCGATCGCGGTTGACCATTTGTTGCTTGCCGGTATTCGTCCAGAGCGCGGCAAGCTCTCATTTACGTTTAACAATCACATGGCGTACAACCGCTTCGACCCAGCGGCTCCAGACGAGTCACGTTTTGTCGACGAAGATTTCAACCGGGTGTGGACTGAAGACCGCCTCGATGGCGCGGAAGACACGGTCGAGTTGCAAAGGGCGCGTGAGCTACGCCCATTTTTCCATACCGTGGACATGTTGCTCGACATCCACTCAATGGGCACCTATTCGCTGCCCCTGATGATCTGTAACGGCCTCGAGAAAGAGCGTGTCTTCACGCGCCAGGTCGACTATCCGGGGCACATCATGTGTGGATCAGGGCACGTGGTTGGCAAGCGCATCATCGAATACACGCCGTTTCACCAGCCGGATGACAACAAGGTTGCTCTGCTCGTCGAGTGTGGCCAACACTGGGCTCAGGCAACAGGAGATGTCGCCCTGGACACGGCAGCAAAATTCCTGGCTGCGGCCGGTGCAATATCCTCCGAAACAGCCGACGAGCTGTTGTCCCCAGCAGGTAGAGATGCGCCACGTGCCGAGATGTGGGATGTGGTTGCAGGGGTCACTTCCAACACCGCAGATTTCCGCTTTGCGCACGAATATGTCGGCATGGAAGTGATTGAGAAGGCCGGCACGATCATCGCGTTTGACGGCGATGCGACCGTGGTGACCCCACACAACAACTGCTTGTTGATGATGCCCAACTACAAACCTGGCGCCAACATGCGCAAGGTAAGACTATGCAAAAGAGTGGGATAACGCAGACGAAGGAGCGGTCGTCGGTCAGCCGCTCGCAACACCAGCGATTGCCTGCGTGACAATTTGTTGCCCGCGGGCCCAGATATCACTCCGCCACTGGCGGTCATCACCATAAAAGGCCGCTCGTATCTGCGCCTTCAGTTCATCAAACAGTGGGCTGTTGGCGCCACCGCCGCGCGCATACAACCAGTTATCCGCACGCACTGCGTCACTGACCTGTTCGAAGGGTAAGGTGCCAAACTCCAACGTAATGGCAGTCACGTCGGCGTCTGGCAGCGCGCGCTGGTAACCATAGTCAATCGTGCCGTTCAGGCGCACAGACGCACTGTCGCCGATCATCGCGCTGCGCACCTCACTCCCATACCAATCGCACGCGCGCACGTAGCGCGGGTCGTCCTTCGTCCCACGCCCGATGATCTCTCCATAGCCGCGCGGTCCGAGCCCCGTATGAAAGTCGACCACTGCCAGAGCAGACACGCCGGCCATTCGCTCGCGCGCAAATCCTTCCAGGGTGTTGCGGGACCAGGATGGGCCGGTCCCCCCGTAGAACAAACCGTCGGGGAACGCGTATTGCCCCTGCGACATGGATTGCTGGTAGGCGGCTGGACCAACACGCTCAATGTAAGCGTCAATTTGCGCATCCGCCTGCAAACGCGCGCTGCCGCGCCAATCCTCGGGCACAAGCCAGGCATGTAACTCAGCGTAAGCATCAGACGGCGGCAGAGGTGACGCAAAATCGACGAAGTTCCGATTCAGGTCAATGTTGTCCTCATTGACGCGTCGCACATGCGCAAATCCGTAAGGGTTGTTCGCATGCACAAGCACCAGCGCAGTGTTTGGTTTCAGTGCGCCACGGAAGTTCTCCAGCAGCATGCCTACCTGACAACCAGAACCGCAAAGCCCCTCTGCCCCATGCGTCGCGGAGCCAACGAGGACCACACTACTCGCCTGTTCGGGACCAAGCCACGCAATGTCGATTGCCAGCGCCTCGCCGGACGGGCCGTGCAACGGGTGCGGAAAAGTCCAGACGTGGTCCGCGGATTGTTGAGCAGCTTGCAGGAACAGTGCGCGTGCCTGCGCGTAGTCCTGACCGAAATAGGCATCAGTGTTCATTTGTCGTGATTGTGCAGCAACTTTTGGCCATAGCATCTCACGATTCGCGTCGCCGGTAACGGGCAGTTCTGAGGGAGCCTTGCTCCGTCTGAACAAGAATTGTCAAGCGAGCCCTGCGCTACCATGATCAACAACGTCTTTGGCCTGCCGATCTACAAATCGGAAGTAAGAAACCATGCAGCGACCAAGCCTGTCGTCATGGAAGAAGTCAAAAAGCTAATGGCGGACCCGCGCTGTCTGACCCAGGCGTGACAATGAACCCGTCTATTCGGACTACCGCCTGGGCAACGACCCCGCCACTCGTCGTTATCGCGACTGCGTGATTGAGGCGGTCAAACCCAACATTAACGAGTTCGCACAATCCATGGGCGCACGCAGTGTACAGATGGGCGGCATCTGGTTTCAGCACTACGAGCGGTTCTCTTTTCACAACACCCACACTCACTGGCCAGCCTTTTTTCAGTGGTGTACTACGTGCAGTTTGACCCCAAAGAGCATGAACCCACGGCGTTTCTGAACCCGATGCGGCTGCAGGTACAGATGTACGAAATGCGCGGTCTTTGCGCGCCCAGTGAATTTAAGCCGGAAGTCACCGAGGGAACCTTGATCGTGTTTCCAGGGTACCTGGGTCACTTCGTGCCGCTCTGCCAGTCGGACAAACCACGCACCATCGTATCGTTCAACTTTGATCTGGACGGGTAACGCCCGAGAAATCTACCGTTTCCTTAAAACTCAGGAATGTCATGCTGTCTAGCGAGCTGCCGACCGGGCGTGTAAGCGACGCTTGTTGAGGGCAAGGCGGTTACCCATGAAACGGGTCGCATCGTGGGCGGCAAGACCGTTGAATTCGATGGCGTCGCAGGGTCAGTAAAGGTGCTGGGCGGCGCTTGGCGCCGAACACGGAAGGCTTGAGAGCAAGCGACTCAGCACAGCGTTACTGCCCCTCTGAGCACGTCTCCGCCACACCCAGGTCGCCCAGCCAACCAACAGCGGACCGACGCCAGATCTCCCGTTGCGGCTGCAAGTCCTTGCGTTGGTTACTGGTGCCCACACGCAGACTCAACAGCTCAGCGTCTTTGCCAACTCCAGTGCCGTAAATCTGCGTACCGCATTCTCCACAAAACGCCATGATGCGTGGCTTCCCGCTACCACCGGTTTTTGTGTAATGCTTAAAGGTACCACGTATCAGTTTGAAGTCAGCCGCGGGAACTCTTACAGCCGTCCTGAACGCCGTCCCCGACAGAATCTGACAATCAATACAGTGACAGATACCGATACGACTTGGCTCTATCGTCGCTTCATACGCAATAGCCCCGCAGTGACAACCGCCATCAATTTTCATGCTCGTTCTCCATCGTCCAGGGGATTGGCCGCTGCTGGCAGAACACCTGCGTGCGTTTCATCAGGCGCCTTGTGTCATCCGCAAAAGCTGCGCGCGAATGCATGGATGCGCGATTGTCCCAGACAACCAGGTCACCCGGGCGCCAATGATGCGTCCAGATGAATTCAGGTTGTCTCAGATGCGATGTCAGTTCGCGGAGCAACACATCACTTTCCGCGGCATCCATGCCTTCAATCGAGCGCGTAAACAACGGCGTGACAAAAAGCACCGGCCGCCCGGTGATGGGGTGCTTACACAACACCGGATGTGTCACCGGAGACGCGGGGTTGAGTTCCTCCGAGACATGCTGATGCACGGCTCGCTCGCCAATGAGGCGTCGCTTCGTCTCGGTGGCCAATTGTTCCGCGGCAACTGACGCGCCGCACCAGGACGTGTCCCCGCCCGCGTCCGGCACTTCCACCGCGTACAAAGTAGAGATGGAGCCGGGCTTTTCCAGATACGCGAGGTCCGAATGAAACCCTACCTCCTCGTGCCCAAGAGCGCCGATACTCTTACCGTTTTCGACAATGTTCGAAACGATGAATATGCCGGGCAGATGCGAGCCGCTTTGCGCGCGCACGTGGACTTCAGGTTCTCCGAAAACGCGCGTGAAGCGAAGCTGCGCCTCCTCCGTCATCTGCTGCTCACGAAACACCAGCAACGCGTACCGGGCCAACGCGTCGCGCAACGCTTGCGCATCTTCTGAGGCAATTCTGTCGCCAGCGTCCATTGCACTGACTTCCGCACCGATAGCTGCGCCCAGAGGTTGTATGTGCATCCGGTTCGTCCGCATTTGCCTGATCAGGAAGTCACAGAGTGTGACACACGAAAGGACACGTCGCCTCACGGGCGCGCGAACCGGGCTCGCAGCGGCCATCAAATACCCGTGCCCTGCCTACTGACCCGACTCGTATATGCGGTACTTCTTCTGAGTCGCAATGTGATCAGCCACAAACTTCGCGTCGTGCCAGACACCCCAGATAAACGAGGAGGCGCGACGCGTCTGCCACGACAGGCCAAGAAAATAGATGCCAGGTTCTTGTGCGATGCCGCGTTGGTGTAAGGGTTTGCCCGCATCGTCAAACGCGGGCACCTTTAGCCAGCTGAAGTCGTTTACGTATCCGGTAGCCCAGACAATCGACCTGATGTTTGCGGCCGTGAGGTCAAGTTGCAATGGTGCCTCCGTGACGCTGGGTGGTAGCGGCGCCAGACGATGTGCCTCCGGCTCTTCCGGCAGATCGAGACCGTTGCGTGCCACATAACGATCAGCCTCTTGCAAGACCGACAAATAGTTAGCATCGCCGCGCTGAATATTCGCCACAAGATTGTCAGCGAAACACACGACGCCATCGTCGTATCCCTCCGTGACACCAACAAGCTGCATCCCCCGCGTCGCAAATTCCCGGAAGTCCACGGTGCGACCACCATTCGCACCACTGACGGAAATGGTAACGTGATCGGCTCCGACCACTTCGGCATCCCATTTCCTGAGGACGCCCAACCACCAGACAAAGTCGCGCCCCCTGTATCGGCGCGGCGGCCGGTCGTGCGCCCCAACCGACAGGTAGGTTTTTCGACCCGCGCGTAACAATTCATCCGCGATCTGCCCCCCCGAAGAACCCGCACCCACAACCAGGACAGCGCCAGCAGGCAATTGTTCCGGATTCTGGTAGGCGCTCGAATGCATTTGAACGATGTCCGGGGTGGCAGGCACCAAATCGGGCACTACGGGCGTCTGGAATGCCCCCGTCGCAGCGACCACACTATTGGCCTCGAGTGTGCCGGCGGTGGTTTCCAAGCGAAAACCCGGCCTTCCTTCCAATGCGCAT
>MDTA01150176.1_pt1 | contig 11306 bp, 11 predicted proteins | sample 811151 | NCBI WGS metagenome assembly MDTA01 (sample SAMN05326648, study PRJNA326480) | marine metagenome | isolation source: seawater | place: Indian Ocean: South | collected 2010 | reverse complement strand
GATGAGCTTCCCGTGGGCAGCAACGCCTTCAGGGGTCTGCATCGCAGCGAGGAGCTCGTCGTGGGAATTCCACCAGATCTCGGTTATGCCATCGTATGGCCCGGCCGCCCCCCGACCACCTTGGGCAACTTCGTTGAGCGGCGATTCAAGCAGGTGGCTCTGAACGTAACGCTGTGCCTGCAGTGCTTCCGCATAACTCTTTACCAGGGGCCCATGGTCCTCCTCCCAGTAACGGTAGAATTCCTCCGGTGACATCCCGGCTTTCCGATGAACGCAGTATACAAGTTTTATCATTTCTATTGGGGGTGTTTGGAATCAATTCTCAGGAGCTTGCCTCCTATTCGACAAAACGGGACCAGAAGAGCTCATTTCCCACCAGATCGGCGGCCAGCTCCTCAAAGGGGTCGTCGGGGGCCCGCTCAATCCGGGAGACATCAAAGCCAATCCGCACCCGGGCGTCGCTCTGGTTGGGCTCCGGAAGAAAGTCTATGACTCCCCCATGATGGGCGATCCGCATGCACGCCCCAATAAGGGCAAGGGCATCCTTGGAAGGCTCCTCTGCACTGGCGCTCATGGCGGGAGCGAGAAGGGCCCTGATCGGGCGCCCGGGAAAGGCAAGCTCCAGGCCAGACAGGCACTCTTCCAGACGAACCCCTCCTTCACCCTCCACCGCCCGGGACAGGATTTCGAGGAAGGGAACGACCACTTTTCGAAGGTCGGCCAGAGGGCCCGGCCAGTCCGGTGGAGTCGCCCGCGCCTCCCCCCACTGAAGGGCCGGGCTTCCTGAGACCACCGGGTCCAAAGCCTCCCGCACCGCACACCGGTCGTCGAAGGCCAGCCCCACCGGGCTGGTGAGATCTTCAGGAAGGAAGGAATTGACCGCCCCAAGGAACGAAAGGCGCCTCCGGTAGAGCTCGCGCCAGGAGAGTCCTTCCCCGCCGATCACATCGGAGAGCAATTTTTCCCGCGGCTCCTCCGCCAACCTGACCACGGCCCGGAGGGCCTCGCCTACGTAACGAATTCCCGAATCCCGGAAAATGGCCAGAGCCGCAAGGGAGGTGATCCGGTCCGAAGCCGCCAGAATATCGACGCTCATCATTTTCTGGCGGACCAGCTCTTCTCGTTCCAGCCGGACCATGTAGAGCTCCATCGCCCGCTTGAGGGTGACTTCCAGCTCGGGAACTTCCCAAGGCTTGGTTACATAACGATATATTCCGCCCTTGTTAACGGACGAAACAGCAGCATCGATATCAGCATACGCGGTCGAAAGAATCCTCACTACTCCGGGCTTGAGCAGGGAAACCTTCTCCAGAAATTCACTTCCGGTCTCGTTTGGCATGCGCTGGTCAGTTACCACCACGCCGATTTCGTCCTGGTATTCACGAAAACGCTCCAGGCCAGCCACTCCGTCCTCCGCAAGAACAATTCGGAAGGTTTTGCCGAAGAGCTTTGCAAAATACTTCCGCGTCTTCTGCTCATCATCAACGAAGAGGACAAGATGCTGCCGGTAATCCAAGGTTGGCTCGCTCATTTCTTCCAAGCTTCTTCAAGTTCGGGTCCCTCCTGCGCCAGGACATCCGCATCTTCGGGCTCCTGCCCGTTCCCGGAGTGACCTCCGCTCTCCAGGCCTCCCTGCCATGGTTGAGGAATCCGAATGCTGAAAACCGTGGCCTTCCCGGGTTCACTTTCGACTTCAACCCGTCCTTCGTGCGATTCGAGAATCCGGTGACAGATGCTCAAGCCCAGGCCCATTCCCTCTCCTACGTCCCTTTTGGTAAAGAACGGGTCAAAGACATGATCCAGGTCCTCCGGCTCGATTCCCGGCCCGTTGTCACGCACCCGGATCCATATATTCTCCTCTCCTTCCTTCTCCGAAGAGACGGAGATCTGCGGGTCCACCCCACGTTCCCTCGCTCCCTCCAGGGCCTGCGCCGAATTCTGGATCATATTCACCATGACCTGGCACAACTGGTTCCCGTTTCCACTGACCTTGTGGTCCTCCGCTATATCAACACGGAAGTCTATCCCCTGGAGTTCCCCGGCCAGAAGGCGCCGTGCATTCTCTACCGTTTCTGCGACTCCAACCTCCTCCTTCATGGCCGCCTCTCCCTTGGTAAAGGAGCGCAGGTCGCTCACAATCCTGATAACCCGGTTCACTCCATCTTCCGCATCCGCGATGGTCTCCTCGAAATCGGCCCGCTCTTTCTCGTCAACATCATCGGAATACATCCTCAGGGCGTGCAGGGCGGTCCTGACATAATTCATCGGGTTGTTGACTTCATGCACGATCCCCGCACTCATCCGCCCGAGTGAAGACAGGGTCTCCGCCTGCAGTAGACGGGCCTCGTTCTCCTTGATCTCGGCAAGGGCAACGTCCCGCTCTTCGACCGCGGTGCGCAGCTCCTGGTTGATCACTCCCAGCTCCCTCTGATACTTCTGGCGATCGAGAAGATTCCGAACTCTCAGGCGTAACTCTGCTGTCGTGAAGGGCTTTGTAAGAAAGTCGCTCACCCCGGCCTCCAGGGCCTGAATTCTGGGGGTTTCATCTGCGGCAGCGGTTACAAGCAGGATCGGCACCTGAGACGTCGGGCCATGCTGGCGCAACCGCTGCGTGAGGGTAATCCCGTCCATCGCAGGCATCATGTAGTCGAGGATGATCAGCTGGGGTTCGAACTGGCGGGCCAATTCCCAGCCCTCCATCCCGTCACATGCCTCTACCACCCCACAACCCATCTCTTCCATCTCTCCCTTGAGGAAGCGCCTCAAGCCATTCTCGTCCTCGGCAATAAGGACAAGTTCCCTGTTGGCTATACCCTCCACGCAGGACCCGACCGAGACGAAAGGCCCTCCCGAAGAGGCAAAACTGCTCTCCCTGCTGCCCAGCGCCCCCTGGATGCGGGCTTTGTTGTGAATTTCAGAAAGGGGGTCGTCATCCCCCGCCGGAATGAGTTCAGACGTTCCCGGGACCGGCAGGAGAGGAACGGAGATGGTGAATGCCGTCCCTTTTCCATACTCACTCTCGATGGTGACAGTTCCGTCCATCGATTCCGTCAGGCTCTTGACAAGAGCAAGACCGATCCCGACCCCATTATGCTTCTTGGCAGCGGAAGTATCCGCCTGCCAGAAGCGTTCGAATGCTGAATTGACCTGGTCCTCCTTCATCCCTGCTCCATTGTCGACCACCTTGAGAATCAGTCGTCCGTTTTTCAGTTCCACCGACAGAGAGACCTCCCCTCCCGGGGGGGTGAATTTCAGGCCATTGACTGCCAGGTTGAGAACCACTTTCTCAAGGCGATCACGGTCGAGGTAAACCTCCTCGTCTTCCCCGCAGACCGCATGCCAGTGGAGACTGATCCTCTTGCGCTCCGCCATTGGTTGCAGGTTGCGCCCAAGCCCATCAATGAAGGTCAGGGGCCGGAAGCGCTCGGGCCGCATCGGCATATCCCCGCTATCCATCCTGACAAGGTCGAGGATATCGTTGATCAGACGAAGGAGCCGCATGCCGTTGTCCTCCAGGCCCTCCACCAGTTCCGCAATCTTGGCATCGTTCCGCACCGCATTAAGGCCCTGCATCTTCTCGATGGGCGCGAGCATGAGCGTAAGCGGCGTCCGGAGCTCATGGCTGATATTCGCAAAAAACCTGGTCTTGGCCTCATCCAGGTCCTGCAGTTTCCGGTGGTTCTCCGCCAGCGCCTCCTGCTGGGCAACCACCTCCTCCCTCAGGCAAAACTCGGCAAAGCGGAGACGATTGTAAAAGTAGAGGCCGATACAGACAAAGGCGGCTGTCACAAACAGGAAAAAGAGGGCGATCGTGATGCTCTGGATCCCGGCCCCGGTTCCAAACGCGACCCCTAGATATCCGACAATGCACAGGATGGAATTGATGATCCCATCAACACACCGCCAGCGCAGCAGAAGCACAGCACCCACCATGACCAGGTTGAGCCCCGCATAGTATGGCGAGCCCCCTCCCCCGGTTTCGAACAACATCCCGTGGATGGTTACCATCGGGATCAGTGCCACGAGGTGCCCAAGAAGATGCAGGGTCCGGCGCGACTTGCTGCGAACCCGGTAGAGCAGAAACAAAACAAACAGCAGGCCTAGCGAACAAGCCATCCGCAACAGGAACAGCCTTCCGACCACTCCTTCGTATGTCGGATTCAAGACATCCCCAAAGGCCACCAGGTCCATGCCTGCGCCGAGAGCCATGAACAGGGCAGCAAGAAAGGCCCCACGGCGATAGTTCAGGAGGCGAACTTCGTCCTCCTGAGCCTCAAACCGCTGCTGGTGGGCGGTCAGCCCTACTTCCGGCGCTTCTTTGTCAGGCCCTCCCATCGCCATCTTTTTTCCGAACCTCCAGGAAAAGGTTCACTCCTGTTTCATCCCGGTTCAGGACGGTTTCAAATTGGCCTCCGTTAAGCGGGGCAATTTCCATCATGGCTGAGTCATCACGGTAAATCAGGTTCCACTCGAGGACATATTCCATCCAGGCCCGGCTGGGGTTGGTGTCGCTCACGTTGGTCACCATCATGAGCCCTCCCGGGGCCAGCAGCCGGGCAAAAAGATCATTAAGACGCCGGCAGACCCTCTGTGAAAGATAGTCGAAGAGGCCCGAACAATAGACCATGTCATAGGATTCCCATTTCAGATCGACGTCCCCGGTGGATGCCTGCCGCAGGAGCTTGTGCACGGAACGTTGCAACAGGGAAATGGGAGTCACCCTCCCGGCCTGGGTCCGCACCTTGGCAAGCTCCTTTCCGGTATACTCGATGGTCTCGGAGTTAAAATCCAGCAACGTGATGTCACACAGATCACTCAATTCTTCATTTTCCAGGAACTGCTTTACCTCGTGGGCGGGCCCGCACCCGAGGTTCAGAATCCGCGTCCTCCGGCACTTCATGGCATTACGTTCCGCTTCCGCCCGGATCTTGGTGGTGAGATACTCTATGCGGTTACGATGCGCTACCACCGGTGCCGTCTGCAGGAAGGCGTGGTTGATCAGCTTCGCAAAGAGGGAGCCCCCTTCATAAGGGTCGCGCATCATCATGTTCACCATTTCATAGTCTCCAGCGTAGCCGAGCGGCTTGTGAAAGGTGCGATACGTAAAGGGCGAGCAGAGGACCAGGGGGTGGATCTGGCGCCGGACATAAAACTTGTGGGTGGCCTCCCTTCCTTCCGGGATGTTACGCACCGACTCCTCGAAGCTCCCCATCGCTTCCTGCATTTCCTCGAGAACACTCTCCTCCAGTTGATCGATGATCTCGCGCTCAAGAGTGGGCCGATCCACGGAGGTTGTCGCGCGAATCCCAAGGTCTATCTGCTCCATCCAGCGCTGCAGTCCCACGAGAAGATTCTGCATGTCGGCCACGGTCAGCTTGAATGAAAGGTCAACTTCATGCGCTCTTTTCCAATCCTGGACAAAGGCATCAAACTGGTTGGCGAGGGGGTCCCGGCCTTCCCGGTCCGACAGGAAATCCACATCCAGCCATGCATTCCCGAGGGTTGCCTCACAAACCAGGAGAATCCCCGTGTTGACGAGGCCGGTAACTACCGCCTCGCCTTGGTAGACAACCCGGTCCCCTACCCGGATCCTGAAGTCCCGTAAAACCTCGGAGAGCTGCAGAATGCTGTAAGGGTTATAGATCTCAAAGGCCACCGAGTAGCGGCGTAACCTCAGGATATTGGCCGTAATTTCAGCCCCTTGGCTGTTGCGACAGACAACGACGCTGCTGAGAAGCGATGATCCTTTCTGCATGGGCTAGGAGGCGGGAGTCAAAAAAGGCGGGCGGGAAAACAACTCAGAATAGGCCGGCTTCCCGGTATTTTCTTGAAACTTGGCAATCATTAGTTCTGAACAAATGTATGGCTGAAGATCCCCCGAAGTTTAAGATCGCCCGCGAAGGCCAGCACTTCAGGTGCCCGGACGGGCAGGACCTGCTTGAACTTGCTGAAGCAGAAGAGTTTTCGGTCTCCGGGGTAGCCGAGGCGCTCAATCTCACAAACAGGCAGTTGGAATATGCCGTTGAACGCGCCTCCGGGCTCCGGCCCAAGGAGCTCTTCCGGCGCCACCGGATGCTTCTCGCCCGCCGCCTGGTCGCGGAAGGGTTTTCCCTCCAGGTCATTGCTCACCGCCTCGGCTTCAAGCATTACACCCACTTCGCATCCGAAGTTAAATCCTACTTCGACCTGCCTCCCCGTCAGTTCCAGAAATCGGTCCGGGCTCTGTGCCCGGAAACCTGACCGGGAGCATCCCGGCACTACCGCCCTCGCGTTCCTGGCAATCGCCTGCAGGATCTTGTGGCCCCGACGTTCCCCATGAAATCCGGTGGCTCGGAATTCTTCATGGACGCGCGGCCGGATCATGGAAGCCATAAACTAAAATACTGTCAGGACACAAATTACAGATCCAGGGACGCCCTTTCGAAAGCCCAAGGCAGAAGAGTGGAGAGGTCTACTTTTTTTCTCGTCCCGTCCTCGGGGTCAACGAGGACAAGAGAGAGGTCCGGACTAAATTCATGAAGAACCTGCCGGCAAGCTCCACAAGGCGCGGGGGCTCCGGCAGCACAAATCGCAAGGGCCGCAAAATCCCGCTCCCCCTCTGATACCGCCTTGGTCAGCGCAACCCGTTCAGAGCAGATCGTAAGGCCATAGGATGCGTTCTCTACGTTACAGCCAGTGAAGATTCGCCCGGAGCGGGTCCGCAGGGCTGAGCCCACCGAGAATCCCGAATAGGGCGCGTAGGCATACTCCCGGGCCGCTTGGGCGGCTTTGATGAGCGTCTCCTCTTCTTCCGCGTTCATCGACCCTCCTTCCCAGGCACAAGGAGCCATTCTGACCGGGCAGTCAAAAGGCAGTCTGGTCCTCCCAGCTCGGTTACGGTCGCCACGTTGGTAAAGATACCTTAAATATGGGGCGGGGCGGAGAGAAATCGACCCTCAACCATGAAAATCGTCCCCTTTCTGGGTGGGTATTTTCACGTTTTCGACGGTTTTACTGCGAGGATTTTAGTAATCCACGCTCAACTTTCCCACACCCGGACCTGCTTTGTTTCCTCCTGCCTTTCAGCTTAAAAAGCCCGGGAATCCCACAATCAGGATTCTTGTTTCGGGATCAGGGAAAGAGTCCCCGTTTCTTTTTCACCTCAGCGACCTCACGCACCCCGAGGCAAAGCGCAGCCATCCGGTGACTCACCTGCTGCTCGCCTGCAAAATTGAGCATCCGCTCAAAGGCTCTCTCCAGCATGGTCTCCAACTTGGTAAATACCTCCTGCTCCGACCAGTGGAAGCGTGACAAGTTCTGAACCCATTCGAAATAAGAGACGGTTACTCCTCCCGCATTACACAGGATATCCGGAAGGAGAAAGATATCCCCGCGTTCGGAAATGACCGCATCCGCTTCCGGTGTAGTCGGCCCGTTGGCCGCTTCCGCCAGCACCCGGCAATTCAACCTGGGCGCGTTCTCCCCGGTAATTACCCGCTCCAAGGCAGCAGGCACGAGGATCTCACACGGCTGAAGCAACATCTCGTCAGGATCGATTCCCTCCGCTTCATTAAAGCCGGAGACCCCCCCGGTTGCTCTCACGTGCTCACCCAGTTTAGCTACATCAATCCCATTGTCATTCCAGATGGCCCCGGTGATATCCGAAATCCCCTTCACCATGACTCCGGAACAGGCAAGCCTCTCCGCAGCGTGATAGCCAACGTTGCCAAATCCCTGAATGATCGCACTCGCTCCTTCAATGGCACAACCAAGCTTATCAAGAGCCCGCATTGCCAGGAAGGCCACCCCGTAACCCGTGGCCTCCCGGCGGCCCTCCGACCCCTGAAGCTCCACAGGCTTGCCAGTGACAATCCCGGGCACGAGGTGCCCGGTATTGGCTGAATAAACGTCCACAATCCAAGCCATGGTCTGTTCATCCGTCCCCATGTCAGGTGCCATGATGTCGACCTCCTTTCCGATAAACGGAAGGATCTCTGCGGCAAACCTGCGGGTTACTCCTTCCTTTTCCCGGGGACTCATTGCCCGCGGATCGCAGTTAATTCCTCCCTTGGCTCCCCCGTAGGGAAGGCGCATGAGCGCGCACTTCCAGTTCATCCACATCGCGAGGGCTGCCACTTCGCCCAGATCAACATTCGGATGATACCGCAGGCCCCCCTTGACCGGCCCGCGCGACAGGTGATGCTGCACCCGGTGCGCCAGATAAACTTCCGTTCTTCCGTCATCCATCCGGACAGGGAGAGAAACGGTGATCAGGCGCTTAGGCCATTTGCAGCGCTCCCGAATCTCCTCCTCCAGCTCCATGAAATCGGCAACCTGGTCAAACTGCCGGGCGGCCATTCCGAAGACGGGGTTCTGCAGCAGCGACTCTTTCATGCGCTATGAAACAACACCATCGCCCGCCATTGGGCGAGGGAAATTGGCTATTCATGATGAAGCTCGTGACAAGAAAATCTGGGGTCTTGCGATGCCGGAAAGTCCGGGTATCGTCCACCCTATGAAGTCTGCCCTCAGGTCCAAGGTTGGCGCCACTGCCGCACTTGCCCTGGCTCTGGCCGCCGCCCTGCCCGGACGGAGTCAGGACGCCCAGTCCACGGAGCCTGCCCCCCGGGAACAAATTCCTCAGGCCCAGGTTCCCGATGGTGACGGATTTAAGAATGACCCTGGCTATCTCTCCGAAGAGGTAACCTTCAAGGCTGGTGCCGTCACCTCAAAGGCCTATCTGGCACTTCCAAAGAACAAAACACAGGGCCCATTCGCCGGCGTCCTGATCAGCCCGGAATGGTGGGGACACAATGATTATGTCCGCATGCGGGCTGACATGCTCGCCAAGCTGGGCTACGCCGCACTCGCCATGGATCTTTACGGTGACGGTCAGAAGGCCCATGATCCGCAGACAGCCATCAAGCTTGATGGCAGCCTCAAGGGCAACCAGAAGGAGATGGCCGCCCGCGTCCTCGCTCATCTCAAGTTTCTTGCTGCCAGGCCCGAGGTGGATGAAAACAAAATCGCGGCGATCGGCTACGGCAGCGGAGGAGACGTCTGCCTGCAGATGGCGCGAAACGGAATGCGCGGCCTCGATGGCGTTGTCGCCTTCCACCCTTTTTTTACAGTCGTTCCCTCCCAGCCACCCATCCGGAAGGCGACCGCCAGAGTCATGGTCTGTGACGCGCGCGAGGATCCCTATGTCCACCTGAGAAAGGGTAAGGTGGAGGCGTTCAGGAAGGAGATGGCCCGGGTCAAAACAGACCTCACCATGATTGATTTTCCCAACGCGATGCAGAGCTTTACTGTCCCGGGCGCAAACAGGGTCGGCGAAAAGTTCCGCATTCCTCAAGCATACAACCAAGAAGCGGACACAAGGGCCTGGGGCCTCCTGAGGGGGTTCCTGCAAGACCTGTGGGCTCCTGCCGGGGAGGCCGCGGAAAGCCCTCCTGCCGCAACGCGCCAGTGACATTCACGGGCTTGCCCCTCGATCGAACCAAACGATGAAAACCTATTACCTCGCTCCGCTTTTCTGCTCCGGGGTCCTTCTCCTGGGCTCCTGCCAGGACTCAAAAACGTCCGAGGCGGCCACGGCCACTGCCCCACCAGCCCTCCAGCAGCCTCCGCCAGCACCAAGAGCGGAGATCGTCACGGCGCTCAAACAGCAAGAATTCGGCAGCAAGCTCCTTGGCCGGACCCATTACCTGGTAAAGGGGGAATACATTCTTGCCGACCTGCAGAAGGCCCCGCGCTACTATCTTCTGAATTTCAGCGGAAGCTTCTGAGGCCCATGCCAGGAACACGCTCCAGAGTTGCTGGAGAAATATAAGAAGATTATTGAGCCCAACCCCATTGTTGAGCTCATCCATGCCAGCTACGACGACGTCGAGAAGGACGCGCTCGCGTGGGCCCGCAAGGCAGGCTTCCCCTGGCCAACCGTGCTCATGCCGGAATGGGAGGCAACTGGGTTGAACACCTACGGCGCTTTTGCAGGGGAGATCTATCTGGTGGACAGCAGCGGGGAGGTCCTTGCCAAAACCGAGGAGGAGGCCTTTGACAAAATTTCCGCTCTTAAATGACAACTTTTAAGCCCGTGTGACGTTAACTCCCTGAGAACAAGCTTCTTTCCCTATCATGAAAAAGAGATACATCCTCGCAGTTGCTCTCGCCTCCTTGTGGGGCTTGGGGACGCTGACAGCCCGGACATGGACCAGCGCAGATGGCAAAAAAACCTTCAAGGGGGAGCTAAAGGCCCTCGATAAGGCCGCTGGAAAAATCACTGTCCTTCTGAGCACCGGCAAAACGGTCTCTTTTTCTACTGAGCTGCTTTCCGAGGCGGATAAGGAGTTTATCCGGGAAAATGAAGCGGCTATCGAGAAGGTTGGGGGCGGAGCAGAAGCCGGGGGCGCTCTCAACGAACAGAAAATCGGCAAGGGCCTGGCGAAGGAAGGCGTTCTTTCCAAGCTCGCGGGAGAAAAATTCGCAGGGCACAAGCTGGAGAAGGCCCCGGAATATTACATTGTCTACTTCTCGGCGAGCTGGTGACCGCCCTGCATTAGATCCGCTCCACAGTTGGTGAAGCAATACAACGAAGAGATCGCAACTAATCCCGCTGTCGAAATGATTCACGCCAGCCTCGACCGGGACAAGAAAGCCGCGGAGTCATGGGCCGCCAAGGAGGGCTTTCCCTGGCCTACCGTGATGATGGATAAAATCAAGGAGAGTGGACTTGAAGCATACATGCCCCGGGCCGTGCCCAACTATAAACTTCTAAGCAAGGACGGCAAGATCGTGGCTGAAGGCAAGGGGGAAGTGTTTGCAAAGGTTGCGGAGCTGAAGAAGGAGGAGACCTAGGGAATCTCAACAACCAGGGTATCGTCATTGGTCCGGACTTCCGGGTCGTGTTTTGCGCCGGTCGACCCTTGCCCTGTGTTCCTGCTCCGCCATACTCTTTCCCGCACATCAGCCCCATGAAATATCTCGTTCGGCTTCTCCCCCTCCTTGCCATCGCCAGCCTGTCCTCCTGCACTCTGGCAGGACGGGTCATCCAGACTCCGATCCGCCTGTTCCAGGCAGGGGTCCGCACCGTAACTGACGTTGACGAAACCCTGCCAGCGGCAAGTGCCGACGCCTCCCGCTCCCACGGTATCGCCCTGAAGGCCTCCTCAAGGTAAAACTCTCAACGTTCAGGGTCCCTCACAAAGGACGAGTCGCTCTTCCGGAGAGAGTATTTCAATGCGCAAGCGCAGAGCCTTGGAAGGAAGCACCCCGGCAAACTTTTCCGCCCACTCTACTATTACCACGCTGGCCGGTTCCTCCAGCAG
>MDTA01173340.1_pt1 | contig 11307 bp, 10 predicted proteins | sample 811151 | NCBI WGS metagenome assembly MDTA01 (sample SAMN05326648, study PRJNA326480) | marine metagenome | isolation source: seawater | place: Indian Ocean: South | collected 2010 | reverse complement strand
CTGGCCGCAGTATGGTCTTGCGCGATTCTCGGAGCCTTACCCTCAACAAGCATTTTTAAAGCATCCATTAAAGCAATTGGGCCAATTGCTGCGAGGCGATCATGCAGTGAGCCGCCAGTCTCGCCAGGGTTTAGCTCGACTTTATGAACGAGAAGCACATCGCCCGTGTCCAAGCCCTCGTCCATATACATCACCGTCATGCCACTTTGAGTGTCACCGGCCAAAACAGTCCCCTGAATGGGAGATGCACCTCGATATAGGGGCAGGATTGATGCGTGCAGATTCAAGCAGGCTACAGAAGGTATATTGAGGATCTCTTTTGGAAGAATCTGTCCATAGGCAACAACAACGACGACATCCGGAGCATAACCTTGCAAAAATTCTCTACTCTCAGTACTGCGCATACTATCCGGTTGATGAACTGGGATACCTTTAAGCGCGGCAAATTTTTTCGGCCCTGACTCCTTGAGATCCCCAGATCTCCCGAAGGGTTTATCTGGTTGGGTAAAAACAGCGAGCAACTCATGGTCATGGGACGCCGCGAGAGCCTCAAGAGTGGGCAAGCCAATATCACCTGTGCCAAAAAAAACGATTTTCACACCAGTTCCAACAGTATCAGAATCCAAGTGCCAGGGTTAATACACCTCGTCAGCTGTCTCCTGCCAAACCCGCAAGGAAGTAATCCTGTAAATGATATCCTGTAACACCTTGATAGGCGGTTGCTGTGCATTGATATTTGTGAGCAACTCCGGTGAATAATAGGCGAAGAGTTGCTTGGTTTCCTGCTCATACTGGTGCATTCGGTTTTCAATCACATCATCGGAAGCATCATCCAGGCGGTTCTCTTTTAAGGCACGTTTACGAATGCGCCGCTTGAGCTCCTCTCGGTCGGGGCAACTAAGGTGAAAAACCTGAACGATATCACAATGCTCATCCATCAGCTTTGCCTGCCCAACGTTTCTGGGAATACCATCAAGAACCAAGAAGTCGATATCAGGTTTAAATGCATGAGATTCCACCTTCGCGTCAATAGAAGCCTTCCATAACTTCACGGTAATGTCGTCAGGCACCAATTCACCACGGCTTGAATATTCAACGAATTGCTTCCCCAGATCCGTTCGGGTGTCCAGAGAGCGAAATACCTCTCCACAGGCGCAGTGAAAAAACCGCGGTATCTTACCAAGGACGCGTCCCTGTGTTCCTTTACCGCTTCCGGGTGCACCAAAAAATAGAAATGTGGAAAACCTCTCAGACATATACTCGATTTAATAACAAAAAAATGGGGTGTTACAAGCAACTTAAAAGCTCGATTGCCCTTTTGGAAACATCCCGGTAGGCAATGTCACTCATCCTGCCCGTCTTGCTACGCAACACCTCCACCTGCTTATTAGCCGGTGCCCAGATCGCAGGATCGGTAGGGCCAAAGAGCAAAAAGCATGGAATTCCAGTAGCCGCAGCAAGGTGGGATATGCCACTATCATGCCCGAGAAAAAGGCGGCATTTCGCAAGTGCTTTCCCCAGCTTGGTTAAATGCCAGTTGTGTGCATTTTCAAAGACAACCCCTGCAGCCATCAGCGCTTCTCTCACCTCTTCGCGCTTTCCTTCCTCGGCTTCCCCTGTAATCAGCAGTAACGCTGGGTTATTATCATGCCCGGCAATTTCTTCGCCAAGTCGGATCCAGTCCTCAAGGCGCCAGTTCTTGACTACGCCACCGCTACCCGGATGAATAGCGACACGATTCTCAGACGTCACATTACCTTGATCAGACAAGCAAACGGAAGGAGCGGGGTCCTCGAGGAAAAGCGCTATATTTTCCAGCACTTTAGCCAACTGTCTTGCGGCATGCACCCCGCTCGAAACATCCACTTTTGAAATTCCCTCCAGTAATTCCCTAGCGCCCGCACGCATAAGATTTTGGCGGAAAAAACCATTCGGATCATGAAGATAACTGATGATTAAATCAAAACCTGAGAAATACTCACACCATTGTTGATCCAGTTCACTGTCTGGAGCAAAAAAACCGGCAAGAGACCCATGCTCGATACAACGACCCCCATCAGCCAACCCCGCTCGCGCCGCCAAATCAATCACCGGCTTGTATCCAAGTATATCGACCCGGGCATCAGGCAGCCCATCCCGCAAGAGTGAAATTGCCGGGAGAGTCAGTATGAAATCACCAATTGCACCCCCACGAATGACCAATATTTTGCCCATGACTATCTTAACCAGAAAAATTTAAGCCTAGGTTCAATATTGGATTCTGTTGATAGACATTGCTGGCTTCCATGAGAAAAAACCGCAAATGGGCGCGCGTTTCCCTCTTTTCTCAACTGGTTATCAACTCAAATTTTTGCTGACATCGCCATGACTAAGCACCTCCCCAGAAAGCAGCAGCGCAAACAAGCAATGCAATTCCATACAGAAGTCCCATTCCAGAAAAGAGTCGCCACCGCATGGTATTCCGACTCACCCATGCAATCTGTTCACGCATTAAATAAGGCATTCCGATCCAGAAAAGCCCTAACAGGATCCACGCATAGGCCAACAATGGAAGCAGTAACCGAGTTACGGGGTCCCTTAGAAAAGCGACATCAAGAAGAGGGCAAGCTATCAACAGCAAAAGGATGCCTGTAGCGCGCACGGCAAGAAATTCCTCAACAAAGAAAATAAAAAGCAGAAAACAAACCGGCAGAAGAATGCGGATTGGCTTTTCCCAGGTATAAAACTCTCCAAGGTCAATATTACCTATCAGCCAAAAAGCCCAAATAAAGTCAATCGCAAGAATGGTGATACCGATTTCACGATGTCTCGGAAATTTCCTGAGAAAATCCTGCAAGGTAACAGGTTTGGCCAGCGCCATGATATGGGTACTAACGAGCAGAAACCCAATGATCAGGCCAACAACCTGCAAGTTAAGAAAATCACAATAAAGGTGTCGGGTCATCGAACTAAAAATTTAATAATGGCGTACCATAAAGCACATACCCGGTACAATGTTCAATCTTTACATCAAATACATTCCCGGTAAGGCGTTCGCGATCACCGTCGAAAATAACAATCTTATTCGTACGGGTTCGGCCAGTTAGTTTCTCAGCCTTACGCTTGCTAGGCCCCTCGCACAGAACCTGTTGGCGGGTACCCACCAGCGCCATGTTCTTCTCAGTACAAATACGATCTACCACCTTCAGTAAATCCTGATTACGCTCTTCTTTGACGCGCTCAGGAACCTGCAAGGCATCCTCCATCTCAGCTGCCGGGGTTCCCCGCCGCTTCGAATAACGGAAGACAAAAGCATTATCAAATCGAATACGTTCACAAAGAGCACGTGTCTGAGCATATTCCTCATCACTCTCACCGGGAAAGCCCACGATAATATCGGTGGTTATAGCAATCTCTGGTTTAACCTCCCGCATCCGCTCAATTAATTGCTCAAACTTCTCTACCTTGTAGGGGCGGCGCATGCCCTTGAGAATCATGTTGGAACCTGATTGCACGGGAAAATGAACATGCTCCACAAGCTCAGGAATAGTGCCAAATGCCTCAATTAAATCCTGCTTGTATCCCACGGGGTGCGGAGAAGTAAACCGCACCCTTTCAATGCCCTCCACAGAGGCCAACTTTTCGAGTAATTGTACAAAGGGGCTCTTACCATGAACTGCTGGGAATTCATGGCGGCCATAAAGGTTGACAATTTGGCCCAGCAAGGTCACCTCACGAACTCCGGCAGCAGCCAGTCGGCTTACCTCATCCACCACTTCATTAATGGGCCGACTGCGCTCAGCACCACGGGTATAAGGCACAATACAAAACGAGCACTTCATATTGCATCCCTGCATGATGGACACAAATGCAGTAGCGGCGTTCCCGGTTGCAGCCCCATCACGAATCGTATTCTGGGAACCCTCCTCTTCCTCCGTGTCCACGATGGAAGTTCGTAAATCCTCAATACGAAAATCTTCACGAGCCTTGAAGACCTCTGTCACATAATCGGCCACACGGTGATATTTCTGTGTGCCTACAACAAGGTCAGCGCCTTCACCGAGCAGTTCTTCTCCGCGGCTCTGTGCCATACAGCCCATAAAGCCGTATACCATGTGCGGTCTGGTTTTGCGCATATGCAACATGGAGCTCATTTTGTTAAGAGCTTTTTGTTCAGCCATGTCCCGAACCGAACAAGTATTGATCAAGACGACATCTGCTTCGGCCTGCTCCTCAGTCATCAGGTATCCCCGGTCCGTCAACATTCTGGCGACCTGTGCCGAGTCACGCTCGTTCATCTGGCAACCGTATGTCTTTATGTATACCTTAGGCATCAGCTAATCCACGCAATACGCGGGCGGGCACTATATTACGCCAACCCGTTGACGAAAGTAATTTCCTGCATTCATCCTTAGATAAAAGGGCCGGAACATCCCCATACCGCTCTGGGATTAAGGGGTGAAAATCAGACCTTAGGGATCATAAATATCAGGCAAGGTTGATTTTGTGCCTTTTTTTTGAACATTTAAGGCCATGACCAGGTTCAATCCGCACCTTCTTTGCCTCAATCTATCCCTGATTGGGTTGACGCTCTTCACTCAGCCCTGCATCGGATTATCAGAATCCGCCGAATCCGATTACCATCTGGTTGAAAATATCCCTTACCGGAGCAAATCCTCGAAAGGATGGGACAGCTATATGCAGCAACGCTGCTTGTTGGATATTTACTATCCCGCACATAAAAAAGGTTTTGCCACCGTGGTCTGGTTTCATGGAGGTGGGCTACGAGGTGGAGAAAAGAGAATTCCTGCTGCCCTACAGAAGCAAGGTGTCGCAGTGGTAAGTGTCAGCTACCGTTTGTTTCCAAAGGTCAAGTGCCCGGCGTATATAGAAGATGCCGCTGCAGCGGTGGCATGGACTTTCGGCAACATCAGTAAATACGGGGGGGATACGAATCAAATATTTGTAGCAGGGCATTCCGCAGGTGGTTACCTCACCAGTATGATTGGACTGGATAAGAAGTATCTTGGGATGCATAACATCGATGCCAACCGTATTGCCGGCCTCATTCCCGTTAGTGGCCATGCCATAACGCACTTCACCCCGCGCGAAGAGCAGGGAATTCCCGAAGCAAGACCCACGATTGACCGTTTCGCCCCACTCTATCATGTGCGCAAAGATGCGCCACCTCTCACTCTTATCACTGGGGACAGAGAACTCGAATTACTGGGGCGTTATGAAGAAAATGCCTACCTGCAAAGGATGATGAAAATTGCCAAACATCCCCACACCAAGCTTTACGAACTAGATGGATTTAATCACGGGTCAATGCTTGCCCCTGCCCTACTCATCCTTTTGAAAACGGTGAAAAATAAACGGAAAGTATCCCCTCGATAAACTCAGTTTGATATTTGAACGTTTCTTTTATTCTTTGATGATGCACTCAAAGAATTTCTTTAAGCTCCACTTTAGATGTCCATAATGCACGCTGCAGATATTCTGATTTAGAAATCTTTAAAAATGGAGTTTTTTCTTGATGGCTTTTTGGCATTCATCATCTGGACTAGCGCGGGTATCTTAGTTGGCACAGCCTTGGGGGGTATAATTGGAAAAATCAAAAACAATATAAAACCTGTTACAAAATCATTGTCCGTTTTTTCGGAGCAATTGGTGTTACTCTTGGATTAACCTCTTTTTGTAGCTTTTTTTATCTCGGCACCTCAGGACATGGATATGTGGCTTTTTCAATAAGCGATTACATCCTTGGAGCATCACTCTTTCTGGTAAGTTCTATTCCAATATATTTTCTCTGGTTTTATAGATCAGAATAAAAACAAAACTAATTTCTTGATCTTCCAATTAATACCCCTCATGACCCCAAGCAATTGCTGCACAAACATGAGATTTCGTAATAGGATATTAAAACCCCTGCTCGTCTTTCCCACGACGCTATTAGAATCTGCCCAATAGCCAAATTGCAATTGTGGACATGCCTAGCCATTGGTAATTCATAGCAATTAACCGTCACTGGAATTAGCCAAATAAATTTTCCAAGAGGACAAAACCTCAATTTGATTCGATATTAGAGCATATTGAACCCCTCAACGGACATAGAGTCGGCAATCGATTTCTTTATCTTACATCTGGCAACCGAGCGCGGGCTTTCAACCAATTACCAGACGCTGGTAAGGCGCAATCTGGAAACATTTGTTCAATGGGCAAAATCGAAACATTCAGTCAGGAAGCCCGGCGACTTTAACACAGAACAACTTTCTGAGTATCTGTCCGATCGCAAAAAAAGCGGCCTAGCACCTTCGAGTATCCGGCAGGCTATCGTTATCCTGAAAATATTTTTCCGGTATCTGGCAGCCAAGCAAGTCATTGATGAAGACATCGCAGAGAGTCTGCTCGCTCCCCGACCTGATCAAATGCTACCAAAAACTCTGAACGAGCGCGAGGTGGAAAATCTTCTTGAATCTATCGAAACACAATCACCGCTTGGTATGCGTGACCGGGCTATTCTCGAGCTACTCTATTCAAGCGGGTTACGACTTGCCGAAATTATCAGTGCTCGCCTTGAGAATTTATACATTGATGAAGGATTCATTCGAGTAACTGGCAAGGGAAACAAGACGCGTGTCATTCCTGTAGGCAGCAAAGCCCGCCAGACAGTGCAATTTTACCTTGATCAAGGAAGGCCCAGCCTTGTAAGGCCAAAGACATCCAGCCATATTTTTCTTTCCATCCGGGGCAATCAGCTCAGTCCCTCTCGGGTATGGCAAATTGTCCGGGAACGTGCAAAACGTGCTGGGCTCGCCAATACCATTCATCCACATCAGTTGCGGCATAGCTTTGCCACGCACCTGCTCAGTGGCGGAGCCGACCTACGCATTATTCAAGAAATGCTAGGGCATGCTGATATTAGCACGACACAAATCTACACCCATGTGGATGAGAGACGCCTCAAGGAAGTTCACCGAAAATTTCATCCCCGAGGTTAAGCAGAACAAGTCTACCCGCGAAGCGAGTCAGTGCCGATAGCTATGTATTGCCGATCGGTCGCGTTGATGATAATACCCAATTCAGGTAAGCTGGTAATCCGCCAGCCAGATCCACCACAACGATTTCCGGCAATTCATAGGGATGCATCTCGGTAATCTTCGCCTCCAATTCGCTATACCGCGCAGCACTGGTCTTGAAAACAGCCATCACCTCCTCCTCCTCCTCCAATTTACCCTCCCAGCAGTAAATTGACTGAATCTTTGGTATAAAATTGACACAGGCAACAAGTTGCGCCCGCACCATTACTGTGCCAATTTGTCGCGCTTTTTCCATGTTGGGAAACGTGCAAATTACTATTTTTACCTCTTTCTGGTTCATCGCCGGTCATTTTGATGAAACCCCGCTTCGTTGACAAGCTAATCGAGCGTGTGGATCGCGTTGAACCCGGGGAAGTACAGGCATTTCTCAACCGCCTCTCTGAAGAGAGCGGTTTTTTCAAAAGCATTTTTGATGCCCTTCAAGAAGGGGTCATTGTCGCAGACGAAAGCGGTGTAATCCGTTATATTAACCAAGGTGCCTGCAGGCTTTTTGGACTCAATCCGGATGAAACAGGTGGAAACCACATCTCAGAAAAAATTCGTGGCCTAGACTGGGATGCCCTCATTCTAGGAGAGCACGAAACGCTCTCACGTGACCTGGAGGTCTTCTATCCCGAAAACCGCTACCTGAACTTCTACATTAAACCCATAGAGCTCAAACAAGAGACGGAAAGTACCGCATATGTCATGCTGGTGCGGGATATCACCGAGTCTCGCAGAGGTGAAGAGGAAAAACTGGAATCTGAACGCGCAGGTGCTCTGACGATGCTGGCCGCTGGCGTTGCCCATGAAATCGGTAATCCCCTCAATTCCATGCATATTCACCTCCAGCTTCTGGAGCGTAAATTAAAAAAAGCCGTCCCTGATCTTTATGAAGCAGAGCTGCGCGAACTAATAGACATCTCGACAGTTGAAGTTAAGCGCCTTGATCACATCATTGACCAGTTCCTTAAAGCGATACGACCTTCTCAGCCAAGGGTCGAGCCCACTGATGTTAATGAACTGGTCAGGGAAGCAATGCGCTTTCTCGAACCAGAGCTAAATGACCGCGGACTCCAACTCACTCTAGAATTACACTCCGCACTCCCCCCCCTTCAGCTTGACCCGGATCAAGTCAAACAGGCGTTCTATAACGTCGTCAAGAATGCCACGCAGGCAACCACTACAGGTGGCTCCATCGTCGTCCACAGTGACCTTACTGATGAATACGTAACCATTAGTTTCACAGATAGCGGAGAAGGCATCTCGGCAGACAATATGTCCAGTGTTTTCGAGCCTTATTTCAGCACCAAAAAATCTGGAACCGGCCTTGGACTACTAATTATCCGTCGCATCATTCGTGAACACGGTGGTGAAATGGAAATTGCCAGCGAAGAGGGAAAGGGGACCACCGTAACACTTTTCCTCCCCCGTTTTTCCAAGTCAGCCCGGCTCTTACCGGACTCTGGAGAGAGCGAACCAGATTAAGCATCCTGTGACCAGATATGCACACAATACTCATAGTCGATGACGAAAAGAATACCCGCGAGGGTCTCCGGCTTTCTCTTGAGGACGAGTTCGACATATACATCGCCGCAAACATAAAGGGCGCCATGGATGTCTTAGAGAACGAAACTGTTGACGTCCTAGTTACTGACCTCCGTCTCGGGGCCGATGACGGAATGGAGCTCATCGATAAAGCACTTGGGATCGCCTCCAGTCCCATTTGTATCATGATGACTGCTTACGGTTCAGTGGATACAGCAGTGGAAGCCATGAAACGCGGGGCTTACCACTTCGTTACCAAACCCCTGAACATTGATGAGCTTGAAATTTTGATCAAAAGAGCGATCAGGACCCGTTCCCTTCAGGAAGAAAATATACAACTTAAAAAGCAAGTTGAAAAAGAATTCACGGTCTCAAATATCCTTGGTAAATCGCAAGCCATGCAGCCTGTCTTTGAAACCATTGAGCAGGTTGCCCCATCTAGGGCAACCGTTCTCATTGACGGGGAAAACGGCACCGGCAAGGAACTGGTTGCAAAAGCAATACATAACCTCAGCGGTAGGCCGAAATCCAAACTGGTTACTGTGCATTGTGCGGCACTTTCACCACAACTGCTGGAAAGTGAACTCTTCGGTCATGAAAAAGGTGCTTTTACAGGAGCCACTGAGAAGCGCATAGGTCGCTTCGAACAAGCTGATGGGGGCACTCTCTTTCTCGATGAAATCGGAGAAATTGATACCTCCACACAGGTAAAGCTCCTACGAGCACTAGGCGAGCGAACCATTGAGCGGGTTGGTGGCAATCAACCCATCAAGGTGGATGTCCGCCTTTTAACGGCAACCAACAAGGATATCGGGCAACTTGTGGAAACTGGAGAATTCCGCGAGGATCTTTTCTACAGGCTGAATGTTGTTCGTATTACCTTGCCCCCACTCCGGGAGCGAACTGAGGATATTGCCCTTTTAGCAAACGCCTTCCTAAAGGAACTGGCCGAAGAAAATGGTAAGCCAATTCATGAAATTACTCATGAAGTCATGCGGGCATTGCATGCCCATCGATGGCCTGGAAATGTACGCGAATTGCGTACGGCTATCGAGCATGGTGTGGTAATGAGCAACGGCTCAAAAATTACATTGCGACACCTTCCGTCAGTCTTTCGCAATAATGATTCTTCCACGGGAACCACGCATCTTGGTGCACATCACTCCAATCAAGACCGATTTGATCTGGCAAGTGCCGAGCGCCAAATAATATCAGAGGCCTTGGCACACACTCGGGGTAACAAGACGGAAGCCGCAAAACTCCTAGGTATTAGCAGGCGCACCCTTCAAAGAAAGCTAAAAGTAGAGATTACAGGCTAAAACTGTCAATGTATTCATCATATCATGCTTGATTTGCCCACCCTTTGACTCAGAATTTCCGCCAGTCCCACAATTATGTCCCTGAGAAATCTTTTTTCCTCCACCAATGGTGAATTAAACCCTGCCATCATCATCCGCTATGCACTGTTCCTGCTGTTGCTGATTGGGTTGACATTTTTCTACATTTCCCCTGGCTTCCGAGGGCTAACTCATGAGAAAGGCCTGGAGCAGGCTCAGATTGCCCGGGAAATAGCCCGGGGACACGGCTTTAAAACAAAGCTAATTCGCCCCCTCTCCCTTCGGCAATCCATTGAACACAGAGAAGACGTTATACTTACTGATCTGGAGGACACCTACCACTCACCTTTAAACCCGCTTCTAAACTCCATTGCCCTCAGTTTTTACAAGGATGATTTTCAATGGGATCGCAAAGAAACCGTTTACCCAATGGATCGAGTCATCTCGTGCGTCTCAATTATCTTTTTATTGGGATCTATCGTCATGACATTCCTGCTCATTACAGGAATTTTTGATGCCAAGATCGGCAGTGTCACCGCACTTCTCATGCTGCTTTGTGAGATGTTATGGCAATTCTCACAATCAGGCTTACCCCAGATGTTGATGCTGTTTCTGTTCACTTGTGTGAACTACTTCCTTTACAAGGCGCTTGAGTCTGAAATTAATGGGCGTAAACCGCTTATCTGGTTGCTTCTTTGTGCCGGATTTTTCGGGATTCTGGCCCTCTCCCACTGGCTGGCAATCTGGCCATTTTGTGGATTACTCATCTTTACCGCTTTATATTTTAAACCCCGTGGCATTGCAGCAATCCTAATGCTTCTCATTTTCATTCTAGTGGTTTCACCTTGGGCAATACGCAACGCAAATCTCACGGGGACTCCTCTTGGTTCCGGCTATTTTTCAGTGCTCGGAGGCATGAGCGTTGGAGAAGAGTATGTCTTCCGTAGCTATGAGCCTCCCAGTCAGAATATCTTTGGGGCTGGGTTTTATACCAAAATCATTAATACATCCCTTGATCAATTGAATGGTCTTTATGCCTTTCTAGGTTCCATTGCAGTAGCTCCGCTGTTCTTCCTTGCATTGTTGCACCCATTCAAGCGCCGCTCCATTGCAGATTTCCGCTGGCCTATCCTGTGCATGTGGTTATTCGCGGTCATGGGAATGTCTCTCTTTGGTTTACCTGAAAAGGCTTATGATGCCAATCAACTGCACATGATATTTATGCCCGTAATGACGGCATATGGCCTGGCATTCCTTTCTATTTTGTGGGGCCGATTGGGTTTCCTTTCGCAAGTCCCGTTAATCAAAAACGGCCATTTGGTTCTTGCGGTAACCTTAAGTAGTGTGCCGATGATTCTTGGTCT
>MDTA01150587.1_pt1 | contig 11307 bp, 10 predicted proteins | sample 811151 | NCBI WGS metagenome assembly MDTA01 (sample SAMN05326648, study PRJNA326480) | marine metagenome | isolation source: seawater | place: Indian Ocean: South | collected 2010 | reverse complement strand
TACAAAGTTCCCTGATGGTTCAGGTGTTTCAATAAAGTAATCAAATGTTTTTAATCTCATTACCTCAAGAGGTGTAAAATTAAATAACAAAGGTAATGTAAGTAATCCTAATAATATACTAGCCCATTTCATATTAACTTCCTTGCTTAATTGTTATTGTAGAAGAGCCACCACCATTAACAATAATCTGTGTGCTCTTACCATTTTGTATTAAGATAACAGTATATGAACCTGCTTTATCTAGGTCAAGTCTAACTGTGTTTTCTAAACTTCTAACAAAAGTTAAGATGTTATCTGTAGTAAGAGTATTGACTTGAGTTTCCGGGTCAAATCCCATACTAGTTCCTTTTAAATCTAAGTCTGCTGCTAGTAAAGTTTCTGTCTGGTCTAACTCATTTACATCTTGTATTATATCTAACAAGTCTTCAAGAAAGTTTACATCAAGATAATTAATATCTAATTCAGTAAACTCTAGCTCATCACCTTCAAGGTAATCCACATCTAAATCATCAAAGTCAAGGAAGTCAGCATCAAGAATATTAGAAACGCTAGTTCCATTTTCTCTCTGTTCATCAATATCATTCTCCTCTGGTGGATTAACAATTAACATATTATCTATAAGCTCTGTAGTAATATCTAATATTACAGGCTTAGTAGGCTCTGTTTCAAATACTGAAACTGTAGTAGCTTGATAGGGTTGGTTAAGTACAACTTCACCTATAGCTGTTGCTACAACTATTTCTCCGCTTGGAGTACCATCATCTTTTGGTAATAGTATAATAAGACTTTCACCTAGTTCATTTACTGTAAGAGTAAAGTCCGTGCCTCTAATTGACACATTGGCACTTGGAGTAGATATAGATATGTTTTCTTTATTTATATTATTTAGTTTACCTGTAATAAATCTTGCTGTACCACTTGCAAAATTTAAAGCCATCTTAGATTTTGATGGGTCAGGGTCGTAGATAAACTCATCTATAAGTAGAGTAGAATGTTCTGTCAATCTTACTTTTGTATCATTAAGAAATGTAATTCCTATTCTACCTTGAGATGTTTCAACATTGTCATAGCTTTCAATGTCAAAAGATAAGGCAGCATCATAAGGTATATCCCTTACAATCCTGCCCTGTCCTTGTAATTCTGTTATGTTGCCAATGCTAACATCCGACTGCTGTGCCATTGTCATCTTGGATAATGCACAGAGTACCAGAATTGCCACTTGAAATAATCTTGAGCCAGTCACTTGCTAATGTACTTTGTTGTTGAATATTGAAAGTTCTAGAGTTGCCTGTTTGGTCTAAATAAAAATAACCATTAGCATATCCATCGCCATCATAAGTTACAGTATTACTATCTCCATCTATATCTACATAAGAAGTAGCTCCATCTATATCAATGTCAAATGTTAGTGTGTTACTGCTACCATTTATAATCCAGTCTAAATCTGTATTACTAGCCATAGCATTAGTAGCTACATCTAAACTAAATGTATTACTATCGCCTGTAGCCTGAACATTAAAGTTAGAACTATCTGCTCCATATGTATTTGTAGGGTCAACCTGAATAGTGAATGCATTTGAATTACCATCAAAGTTAAAGTATCCAGTAATATTATCTCCTAATATATCACCAAGAAATGTATTACTATCTCCAATTTGATTTAATGTTAAAGTTAAATTATCTCCATCCAAGTCAAAAGGATTTAAACTACCTGCAGTAGATTCAAGACCACCAATAATATTTCCGGAACCTAATTGTTCCATATCTATATTAGCTGTATCGCCTGACTGGTCAATATAAATTTCGTTGTCATCCCCGTATATCGATACACTCAGCATCAACATTACAAGGCTCATCAATTTCAATGTTTTCATATTTCCAATATCCTCTCTCTATTCCTAGTTTTATTAAGTCTAAAACACCGGCTTCTATTGCCTTTTGTAAAGCTATAGAACCAGCTTCATTCTCTGCAACACCACCCTCTATCTCCACTAGTTCAGTACCAGCTTCTATATAACGAAAGATGTCTTGAGAAATACTTGTTGATAAAATATTTTTAGAAACAGTAGTCTCTAATAATATCTCACCTGTAGCCACAGAAACTAATCTTAATGATATAGTTACTATGTCTTCTCTATATACAGTACTGTTACCTATTCCTAAATAACGAGCACCGATTCCCCCAGATTCAATATTTGTGTCATAACTTATAACTCCACCCTGTACTATTATCCCTGCAAATAATAGTGGTTGAAGTTTTTGGTCTTCTTCAAAATTTTCTCTGGTTGACCGAATGAGCTGTCTTTCTTTTGTTAGGTTTTCTAAACCCACCCTCTCAACAACTCTAAAAAATTTACCATTTGCAGCATGTTTCAAAGCTCTAATAAGCAACGCTTCTGGAGCTTGAGTAACTGCTGTGCTAAACATAGCAAAGCTACTGTTACTTTTTCTTTGCCCTGTTAAATCTTGAAAGCTATTAGCATATACTGCAATAACAGGTCTATGTTCTGCTGGTGGTAAATTTAATAATTCTTCTGATTGTAAATTTATTACCTTTGGGTTTTCTATGTCTTGTGATAATACTAAATCTGTGTTCTTAGATAATACTGCACAACCACTAAAAGCTAAAATCACCAATAGGCAACTGAATAGTCGTAATATTTCCATCGCTATCTGTAATTGTTAAAGTTATAATTCCATCTTCAATACTATATTCAATAGTATTACCTTCTAATTCTAATATTCCGCTTGTGCTTGGATTTTCTCCAAACAAATTTTCTACAAGCTGTCTAGATAATTGTGCATATATTCTAGATTCCAAGTTTCTTATAAACCTTGCTAGTGTTGTGTTTTCTTTATCTCTTTCTATCTGGTCCTGTAAAGCTTTTAGTTCTTCTTTTATACTCATCTTTCTAGTAAACTCTTGATTTTCTATAGTCAAGTAATGAGCAGAAGTTCCTTCACCACTAAAACTAGGGCTTTTAAATTTAAATACAATTTCATCTGCAGTTAACTTACCTATCATAAGAAAACACAGAAGCATAAATCCAAACATTCCAAGCTGTACAAAGGAAGCAATAGTAATCTGCTTCATTGGATGTACATCTTCTATTCTATCAATCTTTTCTTTGGTCATCTCTATCTGCCTTTGCTATTTTATCTATATCTATTAGGTTAGGTACACCTAATAATGTTTTTAATAATACATCTTGTCTGATACTTTGATTATCTAAAGCTCTTACTCTATCAATTAAAGCAACAATAATTCCATACTGACTATCAAGTTTTGTAGTCACTCTCTCTTCCATAGTATCTAAAGATGTTTGAACTTTATCATCTAAAGTTTCTAACTTAGTTTCCATACCATCAACAATACGCATGATAAGTTTATATATAAACCAACCTAATCCTAAAGCTGCTGCAATAGGAAAGCCTACTTGTTGAATAATAGTTACTACTTCTTGCATTAATCTTTACTAGAGTTAGAAGCTCCAAAGTAAAAACTAATTACTGCTGATGCTAGACCACCAAGATAACCTAATACTAAGTTAATCAAAGCCTCAGAGTTCTGCTCTGGCGGTTGTAGTGTTACTAGGAATATATATCCTAAGAAACCACCTACTGTAGCTATACCCATAATACGAGCAGTCCAGTCTTTACTAAAATTCTTTCTTGCATCTTGAGTATCTTCTACTTCTAGTTTATATACATCAACATCTAGTTCTTTCATTTGAACTTCAAAAGCTTGTTCAGCTTTTTTGAGTTCTAACATTTGTTCAGGCGTAGCTTCTGCTACTGCTTTTTCAATAGCTTTAGGGTTGTTAGGACAACCTAAAACTTCTGAAATCATGTTACCTGCCATACCACCCATAGGACCACCTAAAGCTGTACCTAATGTTGGAGCTACTGCACCTACGATATTCTTTAATAAATTTTTCATATTATATCCTCATGAAATAACTCTTGTAATATCTCTTCAAAAATAATTCTAAAATTTTCTAAAGATACAAAAGCCATATCTTTTTTTATTTGCATTCTTCTGTATGCATTGTAAGAATTTTCTAATTGTTTTTCAGTATACAGAATCACTTTGTTGTAATACCAAATCTTTTAGTTCCTTACTACGCCTACCCACTTGACCATACCAACGACTATCTTCCATTTGTACTGCCATTTCTCTCCAGTTATGTGCTCTACATGCTAACAACATATTTTTAAATTTAGATAATCTAGTACCACCTAAATTAAAACACATGTTTACCAAGACTCTTTGTATGTCAGAAGGTAAATTATAAAATGCTTCTTCTGAACCAAACACATGAATAGTTTCTGCTAAGTGTTTGTTAAAGTCATCTTCAAAATACATATCAACAACTTCTTCTGATACAGGTGTACCAACTTCCCAATTATATTCTGGGTCTTCTGGTTGACATAAGTGTCCTATACCCAGAGTTTTGTATCCTAAACTATCTTCGTATATCTCTAACACTTTACCTTCATGTCTAGTTATTTCTGCTTTACATAATTCTATATTCATTAGTCACCTACTTTATTTAATATTTTGTCTGCTTCAGCCAAATATTCACTAAAACTATACTCCTTAGAATAAGGTTGTCCTGTAAACTTATTAATATTTTGATAACCAGCACCTTGTTCTACTACTTCTTTATTTAATATTTTTTCATCTACTATATATTTTGAGTCTTTTAATCTTTCTTGTGTATAATAAACGCCATCGCCTTTAAATTTATCTTTTCTAAGTGTTACTTTATAAGGTCTTACATCTCTAAGTGCGACAACTACTCCTGTTTTGTGTGCTCCATTTCTTTGATATAGATTTGTATATCCTCTATCTAGAAAAAATTTTCTTTGTATAGGAGTTAGACCATATATATAACCACCATATCTAGCTTGTTCTGCTGTTTTACGAGCACGATTACCAAAAGTTATAGAGTTAAGTAATTGATTTAATTCTATATATTGCATTTGGTCAGTAGCATTTAAATTCAAATAATTCCTATTCCCTTTTTTCATTAACCTATTAACTTCTTGTTTCAATTCTTTTATAAAACCTTTATTAGGATTTGCCATACTAAAAGTTTTACCACCTTGAACTACTTCTCTTGCTGGAGCAGTATAAATAGCTTGTACTTCTCTTATTCTACTTCCATTATTAGTTTTATTTGGAAATCTAACTGCTATTGCACTTGCATATCTTGCAGCTAGTTGTTCATCCAGAGCAAAAAACGAACCTTGTCTTGCACCCTCTCTGCCTAAAGTAGCACTTATAACATTATAATTAGGGTCGGTAGCACCTTTAAAAACTTGACCATTTCGTATTACTAAATTTGTATTTTTAATATCTCTATACTTATCTAAACCTTTAGATATATTTCTAGCTCCTTTGATTGCACCTATTGATGGTCCTAAAAAATTTAAAGCATCAAACCACTCATCTGTAGCTTGAGCTAACGCTGGATACTTTGCATCAGGTCTAGGTGGACCCCAAAAAAATTCATTACCCTTTTTCATAAACTTAATAAATTTATTATCTTTAGGTTTTGGAGTAAAGGTGCCTATTCTAATAGCATCATTAGCAGCTTTTCTACTCATTTCATCTAAATTATAATCATTATTTTTTAATATAGTAATTCCATAATTAGGAATAGTAGTAGGAAAATAATCTTTTAAAAGTTTATCTACATCTTCTCTATTAATTTCTGACATTATTAAATCCTAAATTTTCCATTTGTTCTGAGTAAGGTTGTCCTGTAAACTTATCTACTCTATCTCTTGGAGCATCTTTAGTATATGGAACATCTACTCCGCCACCATCAAATTTTTTAATTCTTTCTTCTTCAGTATCTTCGAGATTTAGTTTTACTTTTGAAGCTATTTCTTCTGCAACTTCTCTATTAATTTTTTGACCTTCATCATATGGAATTTGTAACTGTAAAGCATAATATGTATTTACAAATTTATTATATCTAGCAGCATGTTCAAGTTGTTGTTCTTCTAGTACTCTAAGTTTTCTTTCATAATCTTTAGGTCCTAGATAACCATATTGATAGTCTTTATGTAACTCTTCTATGTCACTTTGTATTTCTGCAGCTTCTTTGTCAAGTCCAAACTTTTGTTGTAAAAAACTTTTAGAACTATCTAAAGGCTTTAATTTAATACCTAATGTATAAGCCATAGCTTCACTAAAACTATATGGAACAGCATAGGGAGAAGGCTTAAAATTTTCATAACCAGCACCTTGTTCTGCTAATGATTCTTTAGTATGAAATCCTAATATAGGTGCTATATAGTCTGCTGCAATAGTACCGGGGTCTGGTGGGTTTTGCTTCATTACTTTATTCATTCTTTCTGTAGCATATGAACCCGGCATACCCGGTATATTAGGTAATTGATGAGAAAAGAAATGAATTAACACAGGTGCATTAATACCAAAAAACTCTGCATTATCATCTATCTCATCACCAGTAAATGGGTCTTCTTTAGTCAAAAGAGTATATGTAAAATCAACTAAAGGTCCTCCCGGTTGTAAAGGTTGTGGTAAAAAATCAACACTCAGTCCTTTTCCCTCTCTTTTCTGTTGAAATATATCTCCTCCCGGTAGCCATCTAGTAACATCAACATACATTGCATCACCATTTTCACTATTATATGGTAATCTAATAATACTGGGTGGCATTCCCGGAATATTCCATAAAGTTCTTTTATCATTTTCACGCATAGTTAGTCTATCTAACTTTTCGCCTACTTCATCATCAGTAGCTCCTACTCCCCAATTATTCATTGCATAACCTACTGCTGCCCATAAAGCTACTGCACTAGGTCTTCTGACAGCTCCTTCTACAAGTAAGGGTGCTACTCTATATGTATAACTAACAAAAGGTAATGCAGTTCTTTTTAGTTTTTGTATAAAAGGAGCATTAATATCATAATCAATAAACCACTTTCTTGCATCTGCAGCAGCTTCTGATTTGGAAAAACCTTTATTAATTCTATCTAAATAAACAGCATGTCTAAATATTCTATCTTCAAATTGATACAGATTTTCCATTTGTTGTGCAGTAAATTTTAAAACATTTGCTTTACTATTCCATCCTGCTTTTACCATATCTGCAACAGTTACTATAGGATTTTTTGCATCACTCATTTGATTTATTCTTTTTGTAAAATAATCACTATTATCTGTAGCAAACTTTGTTATATCATTACTCAATAAATCAGCACCAAAACCTCCATATAAAAAATTATCTTCAAAATTTTTATCTCTTTTTAGATAAGATTTAAGAGCAGGTCCTAACATGTGCTGACCTGTACCTGCAAAATTTATTAATATAATATTAGAAACAGTATTAGCTACATGAGTTGCAGGGTTCCAAGCTGTTTTAGTTTTTTTCCAAATTCCTAAAGCAGTATCGTAAGTATCTAATGCCATTTTTCCTATACCGGGGTCAGCACCTTTTACTAATTGAAAAGTATGAACAACATCATTATATACATACTTATCTACATATCTACCTGACAAGTCTCCATATTTTTTTACATTAGTACCTCTTATATTTACATCAGGAATTTGTTTCCACATGCTTTTATCTATCTCGGTACCATCTGGTAATTTACCTGCTTTAAAGTTTGCTGCACTTATAGAGAACTGTTTACTTATTAAATCAAAAAATTTAGTAGCTGCTATATCATTAGATAATAATTTACCTGTTTCAACTAGTGATAAAGAAAAATCTTCCATTTCACCTAGGTCTAATCTTTCTTGTTTTGTATAGTCTCTTCTTATTCTATACTTACCATTAGGTAATTTTTCATCTATATACCAACCTTCGTTTTTCCATTTCTTTTTAAACATTCTTGGCTGTACTTCTTTTGGCGGGAGTCCTCTAGGTTTTAAATTGTTAGCTATAGTTTTTATATCTCTTCCTAAAGTTACTTTACTTCTAAACTCAGCATCTTTGTTTCTATATACTCTATGCATATAAGTTTCTATGTTTTTCAAAAATGTCTTTTCATTTAATAAGCCTAAGTCTACTAACTCCTGTCCATATTTTTTTAAGAGTTTTCTAGCATCATCTCCTAGTTGGATTACCTCATCTGATAATTTTGAAAAGTCTTCGGGGTCTCCAGACATCATTATATACAAAAGCCTGTTCTCTTCTTTGGATAAGTCTTTCTCTGCTCTTTTAAGTAAGTCATAAAAATCTAAAGTAATTTGATTTTTAGTCTTATAAAATTCTTGTTTTCCAGCTTTATATGCAGTAGGTAAACCATAGTCTGCTACTAATTCAAATCCAAACAAATCTGCAAATTTATTATTTGCATATTTACTGTCTAATTTTTTTAAACCTGCAACTCCAGTACCTCCAAGCAAAGCACCTCCTAATATTTTACCAAAATATTCAGTCATACTATCTTCATATTCTGTCATTGTAAGACCAGTAGCAGCACCAATACCAGCTCCACCAAATTCTACTGGACTTTTTAATATTCTGTTCCACATTAAATCACCTAAACTATCTCCTCCTATACTTTTCCAAATATTAGAAAGAGATAATCTTGCAGAGTTTTCATCTTTTTTATTTACATTTTGTGCTGCATCAACTATTCTTTCATTTAACTTTGCTCTAGTCATTTTAGGTTTACCTTTTGCATTAGGACTAATTTCTTTTACTGCAAAGTTTTTAGCTTCACGCAAAGTTTTAAAAGTTTGTAGTTTTTCTGATGTTCTAAATGGTTGTGATGGTAAGTCAGGGTCTATACCTTTTTCTACTGTATTTCTTGAAACAGTAAACCCATCTTTAGTTTTTGTAATTTGATAAGATATATCTTTTTGAAAACCTTTATGTATACGAGAACGAATACTATCATGAATAGTATAAATTCTACCTTGTCTTCCTTTACCTTTACTTACTATAAATGAATCTATTAAAGCTTTTGAACCTTTTTTCTTTGTAGGTTTTAGTCCTGTAAGTTCATTAATAAAAAATTCTTTTCTAACAGACTTACCTGTTTTAGCATTACTTATTCTTACTTCTGCTATGTTCTTAGTTTCATCTATTCTTGTTATAACACCTTGATTTTTTCTATCTTGTAAAAATACAGTTTGACCTTCTTTAAATCCACCTTCGTTAATAATTGCAGGTTTATTTGGACTGTTAGCATCATCTACAACAAAGGTAGGAGTATTGCCTTGAAAAATACTTTTACCATGTCTAGCTTTCATATAAACATCTGCTACTTTAGCACCTGCAGAAGATAGAACACCACCAACAGTTCCTCCTACAGTAGTTTGTTCAATTTTTTTAGTAACAAAAGAAGCATCATCATCTACAAATAACGCATAGTCTTCTGGAGTATATCCTAAAAAAGAAACAGCAGCACCTGCAGTAAATCCATATTTTGCAAAGTCCGCAAAGTCTTTAGCAGACTTACCCTTTTTTAACCAACCTGCAAAAGGTATATAACTTATAGGGTCTGCTCCAATAGCAGCAGCAAAAAAAGCTGTACTAGCTTCTGTACCAAAATCAGGATGAGTCATTATCAATCTAAGTTTTTTATCATCTTGTCTTAGTCTTTCTAGTTCTTCTTCTCTATTAAAACTTTGACTAATTAATTGATTAATACCCCTAAGAGAATCAGAAGCCCCCATCTCTGCTGCGTACTTGATAGCTTCTCCTGTAGTCATATCTACTATGCCATAAGGGTCTCTGTCACTCAAATAAGCTTTTCTTCTGTCATCAAAATCTTGTAATTCTTTTATTTGCTGCATTATTCTAAGATAAGTTGCTCACCTGCTTTTACAAAATAAGTAGGAATACTTCCATCAGGAGTAACATAAATATCGAAATAGTCATCTGGTAAACTTTTATTATTAAAATGTAATGCAAAATTTATATTAGAAATTTTATATGTTTCTCTATTTGGGTCTTCCATTATCATTTCAGTTAAACCAAATCCTTCTGCACTTACAGGTTTTCCTAATGCTTCTTTGAACATAACATCTAAATTATTTTTTTCTTCATCACCGAATTCACTAAAATACTCTCCGGGCATGATTGCATTTATAGGAAGACCAACAACTTGAACATCATCTCTTACATCATCATCATCTTCTTCTTGATTACTAATTGGTACATCAAACTCTACTTTTGTATACCATTGTAAATAATCATCAACACTTACTTTAAGTTTATCTAAACCTGATTTTTCCATAAGATATGGGGATTTTATTACATTAGGATTAATTCGCCATCTCTTAGCAAGTGTATCCCACTCGCCTAGTGCTATCAAATTACCATTTTCATCTTCTACTCTATCATTTCCTAACTTAATTTGTAGTAAGTTATCAAGGTCATCAAAATCTTTTACTCTATCATTTGGACTTATTTGATTTACGAGGTTTATATATTCACTATATTTAAACTGTTTATTTGGACCAGTTCCTCCTTGTGCAATTAGTTCATTAAGTCTTGTAAATGATTCTGAACCCGGTTGAACTTTAGCTTGTAATTCTATTATATGGTTCATTGAAACTACATCAGATTTTGCTGGTGTAACATCCGTACTTATTACTTGAGATGAATAAGTAGGGTCGTTACCTTTTAGACCTTCTCTAGCTACTACAAGTTTTGTAACTGTAGTAAAAACATTCTCTCCTTCATCATACACAGGGTCCATAACTACTATTTGTGGTTGTCCTATAATTTTACCTCTTGCTGCATCTTTTTCTTCATTACTTAATATATCTAATAAAGCTTTACCATTTCTTGTAATGTTATGATAAAGTTCAGCAGTTTTTTGAAACTCTCCATATTTTGCAAATTGTAATTGTATAGGAGTTAGTTGCTCTTGTGCTTCTAAAGTTTCTTTATCATTACCTCTAACAAAATCTCTAATACGAAATCCCACTAATTGCATTAAATTTTGAGGTGGATTACCTCCTTGATTTTTGTTAAACCATGCTTGATGCTCTACTCCATCATCAGCCCATTCAGGTAATTCGTATGATGCCCTTACCATGTTTTGATATGAGGGTAAAGTTGCTTCAGCTTGTTCTTGAGCAAAATTATAAATAGCACCTGTAAATGAATTTATATCAAGGTCTTCTCCAAAATATTCTATTAATTCATTTGTGGCTCTTTCATAGTACATATCTCTTAAATAATCTTCATCGCTTACACCATTTTTTAGATTTAATTCATGTTGTGCCCTAACATTCGAGCCATTATCATGAACTATTTTATGATTTGCAAATTGAAAATTTAATTCATTTTGTCTAGCTTGTGC
>MDTA01150011.1_pt1 | contig 11307 bp, 22 predicted proteins | sample 811151 | NCBI WGS metagenome assembly MDTA01 (sample SAMN05326648, study PRJNA326480) | marine metagenome | isolation source: seawater | place: Indian Ocean: South | collected 2010 | reverse complement strand
TATTACCAAAATGTTTCTTTATTACTTGCATGAAAGATCATGGAATAAGATTAAATGGGGTAAAGATGAAACAGATCACCCAACTTACATATTTCCACATGAAGACTGGAAAGTAAAAAGAGTAAGAGACTACCTTGAAAAGAAAGGTAATAAGCGATTAGCCAAGTTTCTATTTGACTAATCAGCGATTATCGTATATTATATTAAATACATAAAAGGTCGGGTTATCGCAGGAAACTGAGGAAACTCCGGACACGGGTGGAAACGTGCAAGTCCAAATAGGATATCAACAACCACCGGGATATCGGGTAGGACGCAAAGACAAATGATGACCTATTACAGAATCCGGGTTACAGATCTTTTTTGTAAGTGGGGGATTAGCTCAGCCGGGAGAGCGCCTGATTTGCATTCAGGAGGTCAGCGGTTCGATCCCGCTATCCTCCACCATTTGAAGGCGTGTAGCTCAGTTGGTTAGAGCATTCCCTTGATAAGGGAAAGGCCGTAAGTTCGAGTCTTACCACGCCTACCAGGAGAACTATGATGAATATAAGAGAACAATTTCCGATACTAAACAAGAAGCTACCTAGTGGAAAAGATTTAGTATATCTTGACAGTGCTAATTCTTCACAGAAGCCAAAACGTGTGATTGATAGAATGAATAGATTTATGCTTGAAGAATATTCTAGCATAGGTAGAAGCATACATGAACTATCTAACAATGCAACAATGGCTGTAGAGAACAGTAGAAAAGCAATGGCAGAATTTATAAATGCCAGAGAGCCAGATGAGATTGTTTTTACAAAGTCAGCTACGGAATCAATAAACATGGTATCAACAGCATTTGGAAGAACAATGCAACCAGGTGATGAAATAATCACAACTGAAATAGAACATCACTCAAATTATGTTCCTTGGCATATGCTTCGTAAGTTTAATGGAGCAGTAATTAAGTTTTTAAAGATGAATGATGAGCAACAGATTGATATTAATGATCTTGAATCTTTAATAACTGATAAGACAAAAATAATAGCGATAACACACTTATCAAATACTACAGGTCAAACAATGGATATCAAACGTATTTGTGAAATAGCACACAGGCATGATATCGTAGTAGCAGTTGATGGTACACAAGGTGCACCACACATGAAAGTTGATGTACAAGATTTAGATTGTGATTTTTATGCAATGAGTGGACACAAGATGTATGGTCCTAGTGGTATAGGAGTTATGTATGGAAAAGGAACTTGGATTGATGGTTTAGATCCAGCACTCGGTGGTGGCGGAATGATTGAAAGTGTTGAGCATGGAGATATTGAATTTGCATCTGGTTGTAAGAAATGGGAAGCAGGAACATTAGCAGTAACTGAAATAGTTGGTTTACATGAAGCATTAAAGTTTTACAAGAACACCGGATTAGACTTAATGGTTGAACATGAAAAGCAACTAATTGATCATGCTTACAACGAATTAAGTAAAATTAAAGGAATAAAGTTTATAGGTAACGCAGTCAGAGATGCTGTAATATCTTTTAATATACAAGGAATACATCATCAAGATCTTGCTATGTTTTTAGATACGTATGGTATAGCTGTCAGACCTGGCCATCACTGTACTCAAATGCTACACAAACAAATGGGTTGGAGTGGCAGTGTCAGAATTTCCACAGGTGCTTACAACACCAAACAAGAGATTGACTATCTTGTAGATTCATTAAAAGAAATACAAAAGAAGTTTTCTTAAACTAAATTATATTTTTTCATTTTAGCAAGTAGATTTGTACGACCGATACCCAATGATCTCGCCGCATGGGTGTGATTCTTTTCCATTTCTAATGCTAACTTGATTCTTTTTATCTCTATGATCTTCAATTCTTCTGGCAGTGATTCCTGTACATCGTCGCTTACGGGCCACATCTCATCAAACGCTTTGTAAAAATCATCTTGCTCTTTACTCATAATATTATTTATTAAATGCTCTGTTAATTAAAAAAAACTATTTTAAGCACATCGAGATCTCCTAAAGTGTAAAAATTTTTACACCTTTTAATAAATACGTTTAGTAGGGCAAGAATCCTACTAGAGGGACAAGCAATGTTAAACAAAAAAATTATAGCAATATTCTGTCTGCTGTTTTTCGGCATGATCACATCAACGTCAATGGCTGACGTGACAAACTCAGGTGCGACAACGAATACACAGACAAACACATCTGGTAGTAACACTACCATCTCAGGCGGTTATGCTTCTGAAAGCACGACTACATATCAATCAGGATCATCTAGTAACACTACTACTAACAATGATACTACCAACACAACGAATAACAACTCAACGATTCCAGTGCCAAGTTCAAGTGCGCCGTCAATGAGTGCTTATTCACAAGACGTTTGTGTAACTGGTAGGTCAGGTGGTATACAGTTACCTGGAGTAGGTGTATCAGGTGGAACGACAGTCAGAGACATGAATTGTGAAAGAATGAAACTTTCCAAACTACTAAATGATTATGGAATGAAAGTGGCGGCGGTAGCAATACTTTGCCAAGACGAAAGAGTATTTGAAGCAATGGAACAAGCAGGTACTCCATGTCCGTTTGAAGGTAAGATTGGTAAAGATGCTAAAGAGCAGTGGAAAAAGTATGATGTTGAAAGACCAGACTATGACAAGTATGTTGATAGAATGGATACACGTATCGAAATCGATGAGCGTATAATGAAAGAAGAAGGCATCCTACAAGAGAATGAGTCACTAAAAACTGACATCAAAGCTATCGCAAAAGACAACAAGAAACTAGAAAAGCAAATTAAAGATATGCAAAAGATCCAGTTAAAGTTATTGAAAGAGGCAGAAGAGAAAACAAAAGAAGCTGAAGCACTTTCAAGCAACATAACTGAGAGCGGTGAAAAGTTAGATAGTGGACTGGAGGCAAATCCACACTCTGGAAAAAAGAACTAACCATTCTTAAACCTCTAATATTCCTAGGTGGGCTATTGTTGTTTGGAATGGTGATATGATAAAAAAACTTTTTTTCGCAGTATTCTTTCTTTTGGGTTTCACTATTAGTGTCCATGCGGAAACGGCCACGTCAGGAAACTTGTTACCCAATGGTACAGGTTGTAACAATAATCTTACGACTTCAAGTGTCCCTGGTGTAGGTTGTTCTGGCAGTGGAAAACAATTAAGTCCTACGAACAATAATACCAACACAACCAATCAAGGTTTTGATGTGAGAGATGGTTCAGGATACGAATTCGGTACAAGTGGAACAAAAGATATAGAAGCAAATAGTGATTTAACGATAGGTACATCAGGATCACTGGAAAACATCACAGTAACAAAACAAACAGGTGGTACGACAACAACCACAACAGATATGTTGGATGGTGGTGTCACACTGAAGTCAACTACAGAAACGCAGAACTGTGAGTGGCAAGGATCAAGTTATCAATGTGGACAGGCACGTATAGGTAGAGATACATTTACAGTCAGAGTACAGATTAAAGACGCAAGTGGTAATGTATTGGCCACAGTAGAGCAGAACAGAAATACAGATGCTGGTTACTATGGTAACACAGCCATACACGAAGACACAGTAACTCACACAGGTGAAGGTGCAAGAAGTTATGATTGGCAATGGAGAGGAATAGATGGTAATAATACTCCAGCTAGTAGAGTAGGACCAAACTTGCTAGGTGCGGCTTTAGAATTAACGATAGCAGATATAGGTTACACGCCAACACCTCCTATATCAGAAGAAACACAAGAAGAAATTAACGAAGCCAATGAAGCAGTAGAAGAAGCGGAAGAAGCCATTGAGAATTTAGAGATTGAGCAGATTGTTAACGAAATTGAAGTGATTGAAGTACAAGAACCTGCGGTAGAAGTTGAAGAACCTACTATAGAAGAACCTACAGTAGAGATTGAAGAACAGGTATTTCAAGAAGCATTCCAGGAAAATTTTACAGCAGTTCTTGAAGAAGAAGGATTGACAGAAACATTTGAAGAAGCACTTGTTGAAGAAGGTATTACAGAAGAGCAGTTTTTTGAAGCAGTGACTGAAATGGTAACAGAAGAATTTGCGACACCCACGGAAGAATCATCTGTTGAAGAGCCAACAGTTGAAGAAGAAGCAAACGTAGAGGAAACACCAGCAGAATCAGAAACAGTAAATACTACTGAAGAGAGCGTGGAGACGGAATCAGCGTCAACAGAAACAGGAACAACTGAAAGTGAAACGAGTACACCTAGTGAGACATCAGAGCCTGGTACCGAAGAGGCTACAAGCGAAAACGAAAGTACAGGCAGTGAGACCGAGTCTGAGGGAGCAGAAGAGACAGAATCATCTGAGCAAGAAGAGTCCACTAGTGATGATCAAGAGTCAGTGGAAGACAGTGGAGAGGCAGGCCAAAATGAGCAAGAAGGTGATCAAGACACGAGTGTTGGTGAAACTGAAATAGATGCTGAAGTTAGCGAAGTGACTGCCAAAGTAGAAAAGATACTTAAGAAATTAGAATCAAAGTTAAAAACAATAGATCAAAAATTAAAAGTTATATCACTAGTAACTGCACAGGCTATGGTTGAAGATCAGCCAGACATGACTGCTTACAAAATGATGCAGTTCTATGACACAAGAAAAATGCCAGACAATCCAGACTGGTATGCAGAAGATACGTTATTAAATGCTTATGGAAGATCAATATACCAAGATAAGACTTTAATTGCTTATCAAACAAACGATCCTATGTTCGTAAGAGAACAAGAACTAAATAGAGTAAACGAAAACATAACAAGGCTTGAAGCCGAGTTGGAGATATTAAGAAATGAAAATAATAGATAAACTGTCAACATATGCTTCACTGATTGGCGTTATAGGTGCTATCGGTGGTGGTTTTTATGCTTGGGGTGAATTTAACACAAGACTATCAGCAATCGAAGGAACAAAAGCAGTAGACATTGCTCCGTTGAATGACAAGATCGCAAACATCAGAGTAGAGACTATTGATAGAATTAAAGCGATTGAAGATAAACTTGCAACAGATTCAGAAGAAGGCATTGACGAGATCTGGACAGACATAGAGGAAATCCAAGAACTATTGAACGACATCAAGAAAGATGTTGCAATAGTTAAAAAGGAAAATGAACTACAAGACTCTAAGATTGAACAGATCAGAATTAAAGCTACTAATCCACTTGCTAATTAGAGCTTGACTTTGTTTTATAATAATAGTACTATTATAAAAATAAAGGCGGGTGTAGCTCAGTGGTAGAGCGTCTCGTTGCCAACGAGAAGGTCATGGGTTCGAACCCCATTACCCGCTCCAGAATAGGAGATAGAATGCCGATACCAGAAAGAGTTATAATACCTGCATCAAAGGATCCAGGCAGAGGACATTTTTACGTAAGTCTAGTAAAAAGTTTTTTGAGAATAGGTGCAGGAGGTTTCTTGATTACAGGAAACTTTTTAGTAGCAGGATCATTGTTCATAGTAGCTGAAGGACTAGGAATAGTAGAGGAGTTAGTATAATGGCTGACGTACACAAAATTATAGACAAGTTCAGAGAAATGATGTCAAATGAAGTTTACTCTGAACCAGATACTCCTTTGCATCAAAATTTAATTAATCAAATAGTGCCATCACTTGTAAAAAATCCAGATGGTCCGAAAGTGGGCGAGAAGATGGTGGATATAGGTTGTGGTTCGGGCTATATGCTTGACAAGTTCGTTGAAGCAGGTTACAACAAGTCTGACATGACCGGAGTAACAATGGGCGAAGTTGACCTTGCAACAGTCAAAGAAAAAGGTTATGAAGGATATCCTTATGATATGACGTTTACTGATTTTGCAAATGAAAGTTTTGATTTTGGTATAGTAAGGCACTGTTTAGAGCATTCAGCATGGCCATATCTCACTTTGATGGAATTTAACCGTATCATGAAAACGGGCGGACGTATGTATATTGAAATGCCTGCACCAGGTGGTGACAGGAAATTGGAACATTGGCAAAATCACTATTCTGTGATGGGCCAGAATATGTGGGGTTCTCTCATGGTAAGAGCAGGGTTCCATTGGAAGTCCAGTTTGCTGGATCTTACCATAACTGATGAAAAAACAGGTGACAAGTACAAAGAACCATATCATTGGTACATGATAACCAAGATCAAGGACAGGCAAGACTACGAGCCAGCAGATGCAAAATTCCTTACTTGGATGGCCAATGAGTTGGAAGTTTGGACCAGAAATCAATCAAAAAAATAGTCTTGACAAATCCTAAAAATGTGTTAGTATAAAATTATGACTATGCATCTTGAACGTGGATTGACCACGCTAAACACAAAGAAAAGAAAAGTAAAGAGAAAGTCAGATGCTTTCTATGTTGACGGGTGGCGTGAACAGAACAAGTTTTGGAAAAAACACAAACTCCCAGAAATGGAATTGTCTGAATATATTGACTATGTTCATGGCAAGTGGAAACCTAAGACTCCAAGAAAATTGGAAACTTTGGTTTTTTCTCCTAAAGTTGTAAATAAACATGACACCACCATTCGTAAAGAGAAAAAGTTGGACCCAGTGAAGTTAGGAAATGGTAAAAGTACTAATTGGAAAGAACAACAAGAAAGATTGGAGATCAGTAAGCAGTACACTATCGCTCCGGCATATAACAAAGGGCCTTATATGGTAGTCGCAAAATCAGATATAAAAACTGCTGGAAGGAAAGTATAAAATGAAAAAACTAATATTAGCATTGTCAAGTTTAGTTTTATTATCAGCTTGTAGTGGACACTTGAAATCACCTGCGGTGAGTTTCGGTAAAAAGTGTTCGGAAACAGAAAACGGGCAGATAGCTTATTCTTACGTATGGTTATACGATAAAGAACAAGGTTTAGAAGCGAAGAAAGACACTTGCGAAAAGATAGCAACAAAGAAGGACTAAGGATAATGTATAAACCATTACCCGATGGACTTACAATAAAAGAATCAAATGTGCAAGGCCTAGGATTGTTTGCAACGAAAGATTTCGAAGCATGGACGATCTTGGGCATTGTACACGTTCTTAATAAAAATTTTCCGCATGGTAGCATTAGGACGGCCTTGGGTGCTTTCTATAATCACTCAGATGATCCTAATTGCAAAAACGTCAGAGGCTTTTGGCATCAACTTCCTGTGAAGTACCTACAGACAATAAAGCCAATCAAGGCAGGCGAAGAGCTAACAGCCAAGTACACACTATACAAGGATTTTTATGAGTAAGACTTTAAAACAGGACTTCGACATATGGTGGAATATGCGAAAGTATAAAACCAAAGACATACCAGCAAAGAAGTATGGTAAAAGAAAGATAATTGACACCCATGCACTAAATCATGGATGGCCAGGCCCTGAAACAGATGTAAATTATTGGGTAGAACTTGATAATGGTATGGCAGTTGGTTTCAGAGAACCGAAACTAGGAAAAGCAGAATTTCCAGTATATGATGTGTTGAAATAAGAGTTCATGGCTAAATACTAGCATGAACACAGTCGAAACAGAATTCTATAAAAATGTAATGGGTTCAGATATGCAGATCACTGCATTCTTGAAGAACGGCATTAAACTCATTGGAAAAATAATCAAGCATGATGAAACTTGCTTCTTATTACAGAGAGATCAATATACCCAATTAGTTTACAAAGATGCGGTATCAACTATTTTTCCAAAAGCAATAGAATCCAAACCGAAATCCGAATAATTAAAACTAAATATAATTAGATACGAAATAGCTCTAGAAGTAGATTGCGAAAAATAGATGTTATTCATATCCGAGTGGACCCTAGACCTGGGTATTGGTCGTTGCTCCACTGGTAGTCAGCAATCTAGGGTTAACTCTTTAATAAATTAAGGAGAACAAATGGAAAATACAACTGTAAAAGAGCTAGACATACAATACCAAACTTTCTCAGAGAACGTTTCAAAATTTTCTGAAGCAGGTAACAAAGCGGCTGGTACAAGAGCCAGAAAAGCACTTGCGGAAATTGGTAAACTAGCAAAAGCAATTAGAAAAGAAATACAAGAAGCCAAAAACAATGACGCCAAGTAATCGAGGCAAAGGCGATTGGTATAAGAAAAACTGTGAAGTAACTGAAACAGTTTGGAGATCCTCACGGATTAATGATGACGGTGATGAACTTGTTGTTGCAAAAGGAACACAAGAAGGTAAGACAGGTTACTTCATGGCGTGGGAAGTCAAAGAAAATAGAAGCGAGTGTATCAGTTGGAATGGTAAAGTCAGCTGGTACCCTCGTATGTTTTGGGAATACATAAGACCAAAAAATAAAATTTTAGTAGAAGGTGAATTAGAATTACTTGAACAACGTGTTCCTGCTACAAAAAGATCTTGGCATAGTGCAGAAACAATAATAGAACACGAAGGACAATTTTATTTGAAACTTATACCTTTTACCAAGAACAAAGAAAAAGAAATAGTTCATAAACCACAAGTTGATCATAAAGATCTTGATGCTATGAGCAGAGCTATAGAATATGTTCAGTGGTTTAATGAGAATCATAGACAGTTAAAAAACTACGACAAGTTATTAAGTACTACTAAAAAAGCAAGAAAACGTAGAAAATTAAGATTAAGAAAACGCTTAACCACTGAAAGAATAGCGGTTGACATAGAGCGTTACTTTCGTGCATAATATACATTATACTATAAAAATATGGTAAATAATACTATGAGCTTGTTTACATTAACTGACAATGCTAAAGAGCAAATATCTCATTTATGTCAAGAACATGATACCCATGCAGTACGACTATCTGTTAAAGGTGGCGGGTGTGCTGGATTTCAATACGAATGGGGTTTTGCAAACAAAGATCAAATTGAAAAAACAGATGAAGTAACAGCAGTAGACAACGGTAATTTTGTTGTTGACTCAATGAGTGTCATGTACGTTGCTGGTACTGAAATAGATTACGTCAAAGAAGCTTTTGGTTCTCAATTCGTAATCAGAAATCCAAATGCAACATCAAGTTGCGGGTGCGGTGAATCATTCTCAGTATAAAAAATTTAAGTATGGACTATTCAGGTTTATCACATAATGAGCTGTTGACGAAGTTACGTGACTTGACTAAACGTATCATCTACATCGAAAGAACACAGATGGGTGCATCAACATTACCACAGTTAAGACAGATAAGATCAATGATGATGTTGGAAGTACATTCCAGAATGGAAAATCGTAAATTAGATATGTACAACAAGTTTTGGCCTACAGATGTTAAAACGATAGGCGAAGAAGAATCCGATGAATAAAAATAAAGATGTTGGCACCCTAGGTGACGACAAAGCCAGTCCTAACGAAGTACTATCCCACGACCAGATAAAAAAGAGATGTTCCAGATTTCTTACCAAGCTAATGATAAACAAGAGTCCTAAAGAGTTAGGTGACTATTTCTTTGAATTGGTATATTTTATGTCCAAGTACAAAGGTGACAAAAGGTTGGATTTGGTTATAACAGAATTTGATGAAAAGTACAATTCAGGTAAATTGGAAGAAGAACAAGATTAGACTCGACAAACGTTCAATAATCAAGTATAGTAGTAATATGAAAATAGATAATCTAGGAAGATGTATTCTTGATACAGAGTCAGCACTTGAGTATTTGTACAAAGGTGGAGATCTTTTTGATGCAAATTTAAGTGATGAAGCAGTAAAAGAGTTCAATGACACAATACAAAAGTTGAAAGATGGAAAAAGACTTTCCAGAACAACTAATCCTAGCAAAGAAGATTTTGATTCAAAGAATCAAAGCAATTGGTATTTTCCAGATGAATACAAAACAATCGATGTTGACAAGTATATTAATGAGCTTGTTAACACTGATGAAGAAAGAGAAAGAGTAAACTACGAAATGGAACTGTACAGAAAGTTTAATCTTTATACAGTTTTAAGATATCTCATATATTTGGTTGACACAATGCGTAAAAATAATGTAGTATGGGGTGTAGGAAGAGGTAGTAGTGTATCTAGTTATGTGCTATACTTAATTGGAGTACACAAAGTAAACAGTATAAAATATGGACTAGATATCCATGAATTTTTACGATAAATAGTATTAACTACTATTATAAAAAGGAGATGTAATTTATGGCACAAAGAAGAACTAACAAAGGTCAGATGCTAGACTTCGATGCTCTCATGATTCAAAATGAGAAAGAGATAGCACTTGGCAATATGAAAGTTAACGCCAGAGGTGACAAACTAGGTCCAGGTGGTAAGGTTGTACAAACAAGAGAAGAAGTTACTAGAGAATACTACAAGAACAATCCAAAGGCTGTAGTAAAATCAGTATCAATTAAAGATGCTGTTGACAGTAAGCCAGTTGTAGATCAATCACAAGCGATCGTTGAAAAGAAATCAGCTTCAAAAACAAAAGCCAAAGCAAAGGCAACAAAAGAAGTTGAGTTACCAAATGGCGACATTGAAATTCAAGAAGTAGAAGAGTAAAATAGATGGCAACAATATTCGGTGATATAAAACCATTAAGAAATAATTTAATCGTTCGTAATATTGAAAAAGGTGAGCGTAAAACTAAAGGCGGTATCATTCTTCGAAATGATGACGGCAAGGAACACGGCATCAGGCCAAGATGGGCTCAGGTCTACAGAGTTGGATCAGCAATATCTGATGTCGAAGAAGGACAGTGGGTCTATATCGAACATGGAAGATGGGGTAGAGGTGTCGAACTAGATACCGGAGAAGAAAAGTTTGATATAAGAGTCGCTGAACTTTCTAGCATACTACTTGTCAGTGATGACAAACCGGAGGACATCTATGGATAAGAATTACAAATACGAACTCACGTTAGACGTAGACAAGTTAAGCAAAAGAGATAGGTATATAGGTGAATCCACTGGTACTAGTGTTGAAGGTGGGGCCTTAAATGCCAGTTATAGAGATGCAGATTCTATCGCGGTTGTAAGTAACAAGTTGGGAGAACTTGGTTACAGAATCAATAGAGATTGGATTTGGGAAGATGTTGGTTGCGATGAACTACATCTTAAGTTCAAGGATAAGAAAATTAGATCTCTCCTAAAACTTTACATTTAACTTGACAAATCATAAAAAGTAAAATATACTGTGTTCATGCAGTACAAATCTGAACAAATAAGCAAAAAAGAACATTGGGAAAAAGTAGAACAAGACAACGAAGAAATAATGAAGAGAATGCACCCGGCTGTAATGATACCGGGATTTATAATAGGCTTCATGGTTATTGCTGGTTGTCTTTTCAAAGGATACATGGGTTGGTAATGGGTCCTTTCTT
>MDTA01063336.1_pt1 | contig 11309 bp, 17 predicted proteins | sample 811151 | NCBI WGS metagenome assembly MDTA01 (sample SAMN05326648, study PRJNA326480) | marine metagenome | isolation source: seawater | place: Indian Ocean: South | collected 2010 | reverse complement strand
CTCTGTAATACCACTGCTCCTATACAACCTGCTATTCTAACTCCGCTTTTTACTAAACTAATGTAGTAATGCATTTTACCTGGGTCTTTTGCTATCATACTTTGCTCCATGCTCTTTCATGTAAATAATAAATTACCATCTTGGCAAAAAATTCTATTCCGCCTATTGCTAATGCTACACTTACATCTCCTATTATAAAATATGCAATTCCAATAGTCGTGAGTGTCGCTGTAATTCTCCATGTTATTGTCTTTAATAAACTCTTAAGTTTGCTTTCCGCCATTCCTTATTTTAGTTGCACTTATATCCTCTATGCTTTTATCAAAGTGTTCTTGTTCTATTTTATACCCAACATCTCTTCCATATGTTATGTTTAAGATATTTGGTACTACTCTGATTTGCAACCTTCCTGCATAGTGTACCAGTTTAAATTTTAGGTCTTGTGCTATGTCATGTGCGTCATACGGATTGTTTTCATCTGTTTCCATATTCCTTATCATTAAACATACCTGTCCATGTTTCTCCATTGCACGTTCTAATAATGCTTGATGTCCATCATGCCAAGGCTGATATCTTCCAAGCATTTGTGTAGTTGGTGCATTGTCTTTCCACATGAATGCATTACCTAAACTCCATGCTATTATCTTAGCATCTTTATCATTTTTATTTTTTACTCTGTAATCGTAGTTATCATCTTTTTCAAAAACTTTGTTAGTATCTTCAAATCTTCCTTCTGAGATAGTATCTACAAATATGTTATAGTCCGCATTGAAATCTTTTCTTGCAGACTTAAATGGACAAACAAAATCTGCTAACGCAATTTTTCCTTGTGCTTCTACTTCTTCGCACTTGCGTTGCATTCTAATTTTTTGTCTTAGTCTTCCATCATCAGAAAAGTCCCAATCATTTGCTTCTTCTCTAACTTTGTCTGCATTTATCCATGCAACTTTGTCTCCCAAATACTCGCAAAGTTTTTCTGCTAAAAAACTTTTACCTGCACCTGGTAGACCATAAATTAATACTTTCATTTTACAAATAAGCCTTTAATGCTTTTCCCTTTGCCCATGTCACCGTTAAAAGTCATTTGACCTTTTAACACTAATGACATAGGATTTGCTCCTTGAGTAAACATATCAATCATAACATCTTTATTTACAAAGCCTACTGTGATGTCTGCTTTGTCTAAGTTGCCATCATTTACTGTCACTGCATTGTCATGAACTTGAACATTAAATTTTCCGTTATCTTCGTTTATGACATTCACATTGATGTCTATGTCAACACCTTGTGATTTTTCTTCATTTAAGTTTGTTGTTAGTGTGTTTCTGATACTGTTTATGTCTAGCATTATGTTGTCTCCTTTGGGTAACCTAAATACCATTCTTTGATTGTGTCTACTCTTACATCACGCCATGCTTTAACATCTAACCCATAAGCAACTATTGTATCTGTACTGTAATAGTTTTTAAAAACCATCTTTTGTCCTGATATGTCATTGTTTAGTGTACATGGCATAGTTCGAATTTCTTTTGTATCTATCTTTTCAAATACTATTGTAACTACGTCTTTTTTAAGAGCATCTATTATTTTTCTACTATCCATTTAATGCCTCCGCTTCTTCGCACATAAAATAAAACTGACTCATTTCAGGAAATGTTGCTAAAAAGTCTGTGCCTCTTCTAGCATCATGTTCATTAAAGAACTTACTGAAGTCTGCTCTATCTCTTAATAATTTATCTCTAGGTAATTCTTTTTTCATATGCTCTAAATTTCTTTTTACTTTTTCTATTTCAAAATCTTTAAATCCTTCGTAGTCTACAAATTCTTCATTTGCTCTGTTACGTTCCATAAACTGTATTGCTTCAACCAAATACTCTTGATAATCATCAGGAAGTATTTGTATGCTTTGCCAAGCAGGATTCCGCAACAACGGTATATCAAACCATATACGTTGCTCTGGTGTCTCCCAACCTAATGCATATTGTGTTTGCTTGTTCCATCTTTTTCTTAATGTTAATATTCCTTCTAAAAATTCTTTAAAACTTGGTAAACTCATACAATTAAATGTATTAATAAAATTAATACTAGTGTGATGTGTTTCATCTAAAAATCTGTTTACATTATTCCATACTTTATCAAAGTCCATACCATGTCTAATATATTCTGCTTGTTGACCCCAACCATCTAAACTCACAAACACACTAAAGTTATGATATGCTTTATCTTGATATTTGTATTCGTATGTATAACTGTTGTCTCCTTGTTCTTCACATTGTCCTATTTGTAAAAATGTTTGTTTTATTTCTTCTCTTTCTATGCTAGGCAGTTCACTATCATGGTAACGTTTTGCATCAGCACCAATAATAAAATGGTCCCATGTTTGCCAATCTGTGCCGTCATATGGATCCGGTACATACACTTCTGCACTATGTTCTACATTGTCTAATTGTTTTAGTAACCCAATAAATCTTTCAAACAATACATCATTGACAGGACACATGTTTGTTGTTATGCTTAATTCTAAATCCTTGTTTGGATTCTCTAATACATACTCCATCACTTTAAATGTATTTTTGTCCATTAAAGGTTCTCCGCCTGTCATACGAAATACTCTTAATGTTTTATACATTTCGGGCCACCACTTCCAAAATGCTGTAACGTATGGGTTTTCGTCTTGCGAAACTTTAAGTGGCATTAAATTTTTTCTTCTCAAACTGTCAATGTTATTGTGTGGAGATGTTGTAGGATATTCTCCAAACTCGTCTATCTCTTCTTGCCATGCTGTACTTAAATGCGGACTACAGTAACTACATTTAAAGTTACATGCTTGATTAAAATTTACTTCTACATAACGTGGATTTATATTTCCACTAGCACCAGCATCTAATATATCTTGTCTGCTTTCTTGTGCCCAATATTCTCCACTACGATATATTCTGTCACTTCTTGCACCTTGGTCTTCTATGTTCCAACAATAACTACAACCATCAGGTCTCTCTCCTTTAAGCATTAGTCTACGTTGTTCTTTCTTTTCTTCTGTGTTATGTAATGCTGTTGGATTATTTTCTAATTCTTCTAATGGCACTTTATGAGTAGGTGGGTGGTAACAACTGTGTGTCATACCATTGGTTAAATGCATGGATACCTGGCTCCATTTAGCATAACACATTGAAGGACTTATCTTGTCCAGTTGTTCTTGCGCCTTATCGGCGTCTTTGTCGTATATACTCATTACCAATTATGTACTATATTTGTCATAATAAAAAATGCACAAACTACATTTATTAACACAACTATTGTTCTTATTACTGCAACATAGTTGTCGTAGTCTGCTGTTTTATCATCACTAAATGAACCTATGGCGTATTTCCATATAGTCCAAATTTTCTTCATTGTATCAATCCTTTCTCTAACAAATCTTGTATTTGTTTTTCTCTAATCATTACACCCCAACGTCTAGGATTAACGTATGTCTTTTTAAAGAATTTACACATTTGTTCGTTAGGATCAAACAACATCATTTCATTTATGTTATCATTTAGTTCTACACCTAAGTCTTGTATTCCAATATAAAGCATATCTTTATTCCAATTAACTTTTGTATATCTACAAACTTCATCTCCTGGAAAACGTGGGAGTACGTCATTATTAAAAAAGTCTTTAAACCAATCATAGTCTGATATAAGATTAGTATCCCAATCACTAAGTACGGTCATTTTACAACCTAACCTTGCTCCATATATTGCCCATAAGCCATTATCTACATCACTGCCTATGTTGCACCATGTTTGCAATCTATTGTAATTTTGCCACCAAACTTTTTGTTTAAACTCGTCTGGTCTAATTCTATCTCCTTGGTCTAAACTCATTTTAACACCTTCACGAAAGCCGGCTCTAAAGGCTTGGAATGGACTGGCTGTTTGATGTACTTCTGAAAATGTATCATTCAGTTGTATGTAGTTAAGTTTCCAACAAAACTCCATACCTTCGCCATCAGTGGCGGCTTCGTGGGTGTTAATAGTTTTTGTGTATTCTGTAGGCCAACATTTAAGTCCGCCATTACCGTACACTAAACCATTAAGAATATTTTTACCATTCCAACTAAAGATACTTTCTGCAATATTATTGCCATCGTGGTCTGTATCTGGAATGTCTAAAACTTGTTCGAAAAAATCATCCATAACAATGTTATCACCATCTACTGTGATAAATCTATCTGTTTCGGATTGTTCTGCACATGCCTTATGTGCGGCGTCGAAACCTTTAACTCCGTGAACTCGTTTAGCCCAAGGTACTTTGTTTAGTAAGTCGGACCAATGTTCTTCGCAGTTTGGCTCGTCGTATGAAATGTAAAATATATCTAGTTCTGTAACGTCTAGTTTAGCCATATGTGCGTCCTGTTGTGTTTAACTACGCACATATTTATCTTAATTTCTTGAGTATTTGTTAAAATTCTTGTGAGTGTATATACTGAACTTTTCTGGAATGTCGTTTTTTCTTTTTAAAATCACAACATTATCATTTGCAAATTGTTCTAAAGGTACTGCAACACGTTCTAATAATATATGAGGTTCCTTTTCAGGAGTAACATAAAAGTTCATTTGTTGTTTTACTTTTGTTCCCTCTTTGATTGAAATAATCCAATCGTCTTTGGTAAAACTAAATTTTACATCATAGTCATCATCTGTGTTTGTAATTTCTGATAAAAAGTCTCTACTTGCTTTTATTTTATTTGTTTCTACTGTTTTTAATTTTATATGACATACATCATGCTCATCTTGTTCTATGATAAACTCTGCCATACTTTTGCCTTGTGTATCTATAATTTTTACATCTGACGTTTTAAATTTATATAAGTTACAATTTTTATAACTTCTCATGTCTGGCTTTTGTAAGCCTTTACTAATTATATTGCCGTCATTGTCATACACAATATATGTGTGACTAATCATTTCTGCTTGGGCTTCTTTAAGTCCGCCTTTTTTCTCTTTTAAAAGTGCTAAACGTTCGCCTGGTGTTAAATTATCCATCTGCATACCTATGATTTACTTTACTATGATGTTCTTCATCTGCTCTAACTTTTTTAATTAAGTCTGATAGTTTTGCATTCTTTTTCATTTTATAATAATCTATTGCTAACTGTGGAGCAGGAACATTTTCTACTTGTCCACTTTCTACAAGAGCAAGATAATCTGTATAACTTTTTACTGCTTCTTCTTCGAAGTATGCAATCATTTTGTGTGCCAATCTATAACTTATGATGTAAAGTATAAAATAATAAATCATAAATGTAATCTGTGCAATTAACACCAATGCTCTTTCAAACCAATTTGGTTGTGCTATTTCTATAAAGAACATCAAATGCATTCTTTCATTTTCTGCTTCTGCTAACATTTCTCTAATGTCTGGACCATAGCCTGTTTTCATTTTACGCAGACTTTTAAAATGCAACCACATGCCTGCAACCATACCAGGCACACCTGCTACAGTTTCCAATACTACTGCTCTATGTCCGTACCTTTGTGCAAAAAATGTATCAGCAAAAAATCTAAAAAACTTTGCCATACTTAATGCTATTTTGTTTCTCATTTATTCACCTCTATTTCCATCTGCTGTATTTTGTCTTTTGACATCCACTCTTTCTGTACATAGTGAAATGGATATGTTATTTGAAAATTACCTATTTTAAAATCATTGTAATTTTTGTAGTATGTTGGAATACTTTTAGTCCAATCATCTTCAATTTCACTTGTAGGAATATTTTGTACAAAACTTTTCATGTGTACAAATGTGGGCAAATCTTCTATGTGGTCCATTGTACACTCGTCCTCTATTCCTAAAATTTGTATTGCTAAACTATATGCCACATCTGCACTTAACCAATCTGGTTTTCCTTTTGGCATATACTTAAAATAAAATCTTTCCCAATTCTCAAAAATAATTTGAATCATTTTGAAAAGTTGAGTTGCAGTATCGCTTTTCTTAAAGTAAAAAAATGCTGTATATACATTAGGCATTTTGTTTCTTTTCATATGTAAACGATAATGTAAATCTTCTACTTTCTCTCCTCTAAATGTTTTTACATTTGTACAGGCCCAAACATCTTTAGTACTTAGATGTTCCCACCAACTACTCACATCAAAAGGAAAAATCATATCTGTGTCTAATATCACTGTTTCATCGTATGGAGTCATATAGTAATATTTCCACTTGTTATTTATTTTCCACTCAGCATCATTGGCTTCGTCATTCCAAGGTATGTCCACAATATTATCAAAAACATTTTTATGCTTTTGTGTTATCATAGACTTAGTCTTAGCATCTACGCATACTGTTAGATTACTCACAGTACTCTGCGTTAATTTTAAATTTAAAGCAAGAGCATACGCCTGTTCTAAATAATCAACAGTATCGTTATTTTGTGCTATTACTATATAACCTTTACTCATATTTGTCAATGTTTTGTTATGTTTTGCTATTACTATATAACTTAATCATACCTTGCTATTACATACATATTGTGTACTATTACTGTACCTACAATATAATTCATTGTTACTATTTGTGCTTGATTCATATTTTGATATATAGGTATTGTCATCAATTTGTTTGTTATTAATGCTCTATTGCTTGGATTGTTATTTAAAAATACATTACCTTCTTTTACGTTCTCTCTGTTGTTCAATGCCCATATAGTCATGCCAACATCTACTGCATGTAACATATAATACATTCTGCGTTCTTGTACTGTTGGGTATTTGTCTATTTCAACAAACTGAAATATTCTATCTCTTTCTCTAAACAACAATTCATTATATGCTTGTGAATCTCTAGTCATCTGTTCAAAATCAAATGGTTGAGTTTTTACAAATTCTTTTATTTCATCTTTTGTTAGTGAATGTGCTTTGGTTGGTATAAAAAATAATAGTATTGCTAAACCAATTACCGCTCCCCACATAATTAATTTTTCTTTCATATTATCTCCATGGTAGCATAGTCATTCCTATTTGGTTAATGGCTAATTCTAATAATATAAAAAATATAAGTGCTGGTCCTAATTGCCATGCCCACCATTTCCAACCTTCTAAACTATCTGCCCATTGTCTTATTTTGCTGTTTCTTGCTTTGTCATAGGCACCACTTTTTTCTCCTATTTCATCTGCCCAATAGTTTGGGTCTACCCAATCGCTAATTTTTTTAAGTAATTTTACTATCATGTTGTGTCCATTTAGTTTTACCGAAACCCTGTCTGCGTCTGAAGTATAACCATTCTAAATATTGTTCGTCACTACTCCATTGTTTCTCTTTGTCTATTTCCCATTTGTAATAGTTAGGTACAAGTTCTGCTTCTGCGTCATTTATATACTCTAAGTAATTCCATTTGCATTCAAATTGTTGAGGATAGTCTGCTGTCATGTCTGTTACAAATGCCTTTTGTGTTTCTAACAAACCACTGCGTTTGTCTCTGGTATCAAATGTTTTGCCTATAAACTCCATTACTTCACTATAGTTTTTATGGAATGTTCTGTTAGCATACCAAAATAATGTATGCCCATAAGCACCTTCTTCCATAACTCCTGTTGTGAGATATGTGTCCAATATCTTTCTGGTTGAGTAATACATTTTGCCTACTACACCCATATCTTCCTGTATTGCATTAAACAGTTTGTCATAACTTTGCCTATATGTTTGTTTGCCTTGTTTATCCCATACTCTGGTTATTACCTGACTCCAACCTCCACAATGAAAGTTTATGATCATCCAGGCATACATCCAGTTATCCAAAAACTCGTTGTATGTCATGGTGCTAGTCTCTTTTACTATCTCTGTAATTTCTGATATGTGCTGATCATGATCTGGTTCTCTGTCTCCAGCAACATAGTCTGGTAACTCTACAGTTTTAAATCCATACTCGTTTTTATGCTCAGGTAAATTGCTTGTTGCGTTTTCTAACACCTGATGGAACCATATCTCTATACTGTTATGCTGACCTATTTCTAATACATCTGCTAGTCCTTGTCGCCAGGACTTAGTTGTCTCTCCTGGCAAGGGCAATATTAGTTCTGTGTAACTGCCTATACATTCTTTGTTTAGCAAGTCCATCATTTCGCCTAAATGACTGCTCTGCATGTTCTTTCTTTTAATAATCTTTAATACATCAACGTCCATACTTTGTACTGATAACGTCATGCCTCTGTTAAAGCCATTACTGATAAACTTTTTAACTATCTCTATTACATTTTGCTTTGCGTTCTTGTGCCAGTTTGCGTTTACAGTAGCAGGATATCCTGTCCTTGCTTGTACATCTAATATGTAATCTGTTATTGCCATATCTCTGTCAGGAAATATACCAAAGTTTGCATCTGCCATAAAGATGTATTCTATTTTGTTTGCACCTAGCCATTCTATCTCCTGATATACTTTCTCCTCAGGAAACTTTTTAACTTTTGCGTATGTTAAACTGCCCCAATCACAAAATGTACAACTAAAAGGACAACCTCTGTTAGTTTCCAATGTTGTACTCCATTTTATGTCTGGATTGTCTAACATTATTTTATCAAACACACCTGTAGTATAAGGACTAGGAATGTTTAAGTCCTCTACTCTGTTTGCTGAATATAATTTTTGTGTATTACCCTTCTCAAAGTCTAATAGATATTGATGTACACTTAGTTCTCCCTCTGATATAATAAATGTATCCACATAAGGTAATTGATCTATCTGCTCTGCGTTTCTAAACTCTGTTACTTGTGGACCTCCAAATACTATTTTTACATCTGGAGACTTCTCTTTGAGTAGTTTGGCTAATGCCTTATTGTATTCCCAATTCCACATGTAGCAACTGAACAACACAATGTCATCGTCTAGCATGTCATCACTTGCCCACTCTATTTTTTCTCTGCGGAATATTACTTTGTTTAGTTCTAATTTGTCTTTGAACTCTGGAGATTGTGCTGAATAACTGTAAACACAACCAACGGAATATGGTAACCAATAGCCACTAAAAGCAGAACCTCCTTGGCGGAAGTTAGGTTGAACTAAACTTAATTTCATACCACTATTTACAAAAAAGGCCCACTTTTAGTGAGCCTTAATGAAATCTAAATGCAATTATTTTGCTTCTGATTTTGCTATTGCTTTTGCTTCTTTAATGAACTGAGCGATCATTTTATCTTTTGTCTCTCTGGCATCAAGTTTGATACCCCATTCATTTTTTGCAAGGTCGTCAATCTCCTTTTTAGTTTTAGAAGAAATAGATGCTTTTGACGGCGCCTTTTTAACTTCTGCAACTGGTTCAGGTGCTGGAGCAGGTGCTGGTGCTGGTGCACTTACACTTGACTCGCTATTGCTACTGAAAAATGATTTCCAGACAACAAATCCTACGATTGCGACAACAATAACTATTCCAATGACTGAGTTTTCCATGGTTATTCTCCTTTCAATAGTTTATCGTCTAAATTTTGTAATGCACTATAAAGTTCATTACCCCTTACAGGATGGTTTAAGTTTACAGGGTTTACTCTTTTATAACCTGTAGACATTATTCTCGTCTTAACATTATCCACTATTGCTAAATCATCATCACTAGGACGTAATTCAGTCTCTAGTTCAGATAATAATCCAAATAGTACTAAGTCAAATTGCAGATAACTGAAACCAAACTGTGCCTCATCTCCTGCATCTACACCCAAACCATCCGTTGGAGTAGCCGAAATAATACTTGCTGGAACGTTCATATGATCTGCTAATGCAGGAACTTCCCAACTTTTGCTTAGTGATTGTATAGGAGCAACGTCTCCTACATCACCATGCAACGTCCAAAAACCGGCTGATAGTTCACTAAAGTTATCAGTACTTCCTACTATGCCGTTTAATTTATTCGCTAAATTGTAAAGGGTAAGCATTCTTAGTCTTGCTCTAATATTTCCTCTTCTTACCTTGATGTCCTTACTTTCCTTTTTACTGGAAAGTTCTTTGTCTGAATTGTTGTGTTTTAAGTAAAAGTCATAAACATCTGATAGATCTACTTGTACATGATCTATACCTAATGCTTCACAGGCCTCTACTCCTCTGTCTGTTTCTGATTCTTCTTGATGTACAGGTAATGTTACACCTGTAACATTCCAACCTGCTTCTTTAAATAAACTGGCAGTTAAGGCACTATCTATACCTCCGCTCATGCCTAGTACAATATTTTCTAAATTATTATTACTTTTATAATCTGCTAGATTTCTTACTAATCCGTCCTTTAATTGTTCTATGTTATCTTCAAATATATGCATTCTAATTTGTTCATCTAACATAAAGTCAAACCAAGGACTTAATTCTGGTGCAACACCATCTCTAGTATTGTATTCTAAAATTTTATTTTTAATTTCCATATTACTATTTATAAACAACTGTTTTAATTATGTAGTATTTAAGGCATATTTATAGCAAAATGTACAAAATTAGGACATAAGTCATCATATGTAAAAATTGATCTGTGCCATGTATTACCCAATACATTTGATCATTAGGGCCATAATTATACTTTTTCCATAAATTACTTTTAACAAAATCTATATGATAATGTAAAACATAGTCTAACCCTGCCATTAAAAATGACCATAAGTAGCCAAATCCAAACGAATGTAATAAAATGAATGTTAATAAGGCATGTAATCCGCTATGTGCTATGCCTCCTTTAGCATTGTATGTGCCTTTGTCTTTTATCATCCAATTAAATTGGAGATAATAGTCAGCAATCATATGCTTTACGAAAAATCCTGTAATTAATCCTAGCATTAGTTATGCCAAATTAGTGTGTTATCTACCTCTTCTATTCTGTCGGTATAACGAGTATCTAAATTAGTACCTAAGTCTTGTCCGTATTCTTTATCCAAATAATACATCCATCCTTTACCTAAATCAGTATCTACTTTTTTAACTTTGTAAAAGTCGTTTGCTACACCCTCTATCATATCTAGTTTACCCATCATCCAATCATTTACTTTATAGAGTTCTCCCTGAATGTGTTTTGTGCCTCCTTCTACAACTCCTGGAAATGCACCTAAATCCATCATTTGATAATCAGGATATGTTGTTTTAGTCTTGCCAATTATTTCTGCCTTTGCTTCATTGTCTACTAGGCTCATCATTCCTCTAACAGAACCTGTACTTTTCAGTGTTCCATAGACAAATACAAAGGGAAGTTCCTTTGCCCTTTCCTCAAAACCAGAGTCAGGCAAGTTGTAATTAATATTATCCATTAACTTTTTCTTCTAAGTCCTTTATTCTGGCACTCATTGTACTTAACAATCTGCTAG
>MDTA01071363.1_pt1 | contig 11310 bp, 9 predicted proteins | sample 811151 | NCBI WGS metagenome assembly MDTA01 (sample SAMN05326648, study PRJNA326480) | marine metagenome | isolation source: seawater | place: Indian Ocean: South | collected 2010 | reverse complement strand
CGTTGTTGATGTTGGAATTCATTGTTCTTAGGAGGCGAAAGTAATGACCGCATCGGTATCTCTGAGTGGTTTAAATCATTGGTTTGACGATTTCCAAGCATTAAACGGGATTAATCTTGAAATCGGAGCGGGTGAATATGTGGCGCTACTTGGTCCCTCAGGTTGCGGTAAAACCACACTTTTGTCGATCCTGGGTGGGTTTATCCAACCAACTCATGGAGAAGTCTGGATTGGTTCGAGGGATATGACAAACGTGCTACCTGCCAAACGTCCTACAACGACGATGTTCCAGGACTATGCACTTTTCCCCCACATGAGCTTGCGCGATAACGTCAGCTTCGGGCTGCGTATGGCAGGCAAACCCCGCAGACAAAGATATCGTTTGGCTGATGAAAAGTTGGATCTTGTAGGGTTGAAGGCTGACGGTAGTAAGCGACCACATGAGCTCTCTGGCGGGCAACGTCAGCGGGTTGCACTGGCTAGAGCACTTGCAGTAGAACCCCAAGTACTGCTTCTGGATGAACCACTTGGAGCACTCGATTTAAAGTTGCGTCGAGCAATGCAGGATGAATTGAAAGATATCCAAAGGCAAGTAGGGACAACATTTGTCCATGTTACTCATGATCAAGAAGAAGCCATGGCAATCGCTGATCGTATTGTAGTGATGAATGCCGGCAGGATTGAAGATGTTGGAACTCCATCAAGAGTATATAGCAAACCAGCAACTCTTTTCACTGCAGATTTTATGGGTGAAATGAACCATATTGACGTTCGAATTAGCAATTCGAAGGTTGAGACTTTATTAGGCCTAACCGACACCTGGGATCTACCTGACGGAGAAGGGAAACTCTGCGTTCGCCCAGAGGCATTGCGCATAGACGGCAAGGGACAATCTTTGGTTAAAGCAACACTAAAAGATGCCACATTTTTTGGGACCTATATCCGCGCTCGGTTTGCGCCGACTAATGCCCCAGATCAGATACTTGTGGCACATCTTCCACCGACACAAATGCCCAAAAGGGATAAAGTTTTTGAGATACTCGTTGAGACTAACTCTTTCTGCTTCTTTCCTGGATATAATGGAGAAGGAGAAATGGGTGTCAGTATTCTTTCAACGGATGAAAAGAGTGATAAGCACGATTGAGGAGCTCAACCTAAACTCCAGACAATGATATCAATGGATAACAGTGGGCTATCTAGCAATAGACTGCTTCAGTGAGGTGTCATTTTAAAAAAGCGGTCCCGATGAGTGATCCAACCCGTGGTTCGTGGACCTTGGATCTTTGTAATGGCGCACCGGGGAGGATTCGAACCCCCGACCCCTTGATTCGTAGTCACGAAGTCAAAGGCATAACTATTTGTATTTTTAACAAAATAAAAGCCCTATACTCTTTAAAATATGGCTACTATTTGTTATGTTATATAAAGTTTGAAACAGTATCTAACGGTAATTAATATTATTATTGTTACCCCTGTGTTACTCCAAAATATAAAGCAAATTTTTATATGTTAGCGTTATTTACTTTAAACTGGCATAATTTTTAATATCCTTAAACAGCAATAACACCTAATTCCATATTCCCAGCTTTCATCCACAATATTAAATACAAAATTTAAAGCCTTTAAACGATCACGGTCTGCCTCAGTTGCATTTTGTCAAAGTCGGTATAACAACCCGAACTCGAAGTCTTTTCAAAGCAGCATTGCAACACTGATCTAGCCCATTTCAATATTAGGTATTATCCACTTAGTGCAATTATTGTTATACCAAGAGCCAAAAGCCCGGAGGCAAAAAAACGTCTCACCATTGCACCTTCTCGCAAAAATAGTCCACCTAGAGCAACTGAAATGGGTATTGAGGCCTGCCGAATGGATGTTACAGCCGCGACTTCCCCCCCTTGTTGGTAGGCAGTCAGGATTAAGTAGTAAGATGAGTAAGCGAGAAGCCCAGGCAGCACAAAATAGGAAAATCGCGAGTTGGGTAGGCTGGTCGTCTTATCTGGTAGAACTTCTCGCTGGCACAACCAAGTAATAGAATAGATAAGTACCATTGAGCCCTGAATAAAAAATACCAGAACTGAGGCTTCAACATACTGCATCATATGCGCATCCGCAAGTGAATAAATGCCAGTTCCACACATAGCTATTAATGCGAAACCAAGCGAGCGTTTGTTTTCGAGGATACGACTTCCACGTCGGTACAAAAGTAAAAATCCACCTAGTACTGCCAACGCTATTCCTAGTAAAACCGCGAAAGGGTATCTTTGACCAATAAGGAGCAAGCTAACCAGTACAACAAAGATTGGAGAACTTCGAATAATAGGATAGTAGGCTGATAATTCTCCGCGTTTTAATGTTGCCGTAAGGCATGTGCCATAGAGCGTTTGTCCAAATACTGATATTCCAATCACCGGCAATACTGTTAATACACTCAAAAAATCTACTTGTGAAATTACGCCGTGAACAAAAGCGCATAACGCCATTATTAGATTAAGGAATAGAAATCCGAGCTGAGGATCCGGATTTTGTTTAATCATTAGGTTCCAAATCGGATGCATCAGGGCAGATAAAAGTACGAGAAGAACTATACTAGAGGCCATTTTGTCGCCCATTCGCGCGAATTACGAATAAAAAAAGGAGTATGTCTTACCCTATATTTTGCCAACAGTGCGTGCTTTGGTTTTTTAAAATATGCACTCTAAACTACACTTGCTGAGTGACTAAAGCATATTTCTATTTCTTGGGTTAATCAAACTAAATCTTTCGTGTCAGAAAGTCCGATCAGTTTTGCGCAGTTTTGTTATTTCCTCGGCGATTTGAAAAGTTTCGCTTATGAGGGCCCGATTAAGACGAGATTTCAGGCATACAATATAGGCACTGGTATAAATTTCCGCGTCGGACACCTGGATCGCACTTAAGGCTGGGTGTGGTGCAAACTCGGGCTTAGATATGACGCCTATTCCTAAATTACGAATGATTGCCTCTCGCAGTCCCTCGCGACTCTCAATGTTAATTACCGGACGAGTATAAATTCCCATTTCACAAGCGGCTGAATCAAAAGCCTTTTGTGTCGTCGAGCTTGCCCCACGAATTACCATATTCTCACCCTCAATTTCGTTAAGAGAAATTGCTGTGCGATCTGATAGGCGATGCTGCTTGTTTACTATGACAAGTACTTCGTGAACGTTATAGAAAGTCGAATAAATGGTTTCGCTCTCGATGTCCCGACCTACAATCCCAATATCTGCCCGAAACTCATCAAGATCGGCAACAACATCTTCAATTGTGCCAAGGCGAAGTGTACATCGGATACCGGGCCTTTTTTTTCGCAGTGTCTCTAATATTTCCATTACATCGAATGGGCCTACTGCACTGAATCTTAATTCGCCGGTTTCAAGATTTTTAACGTCATTGAGAAAATCAATAGCCTCTTGTTCATGGCCATACAGGTCCCGTGTTATGTCAAATAAACTTATTCCAGCTGCAGTTAGAGATATTGATCGACCCTGCCGTTTGAAAAGCTCTACACCGAAACGCCCCTCAAGATTTCCCACATGGGTCGAAATTGTCGGTTGGCCAACATTCAAGCGCTTGGCCGCACCCGTAAAAGTACCTTCCTTAGCGACAAAATGGAAGGCTTGAAGCCACTTCTGATACATTGACCAAATCAATATCTATTGAAACTTTTACAATTTTACCATATCCATTACGAAATGCTAGCCTCTAATTTAGACGCAATCCGATGCACGTACATTAGAAAATAGAGAGACCAACATGGCCAAAGATTCTGTAGAAATTAATAACGTATTTTATCGAATTCCCGAGCGCCCAGTCGTAGTAGTTTGTATCGACGGAAGCGATCCTGAATATTTTGAAGCTGCAAGCAAGGCTGGAGTTATACCAAATATCGATCGATTTATAAAAGAAGGATTTAGCGCAAACGCGCATTGTGTCATACCTAGCTTTACCTGTCCAAATAATATTTCAATTGCATGCGGTGCTCCACCAAAAGTCCACGGCATCTCAGGCAACTTCTACCTTGACCCAGAAACAGCGATGCCTGTTGTTATGACCGGGCCTGAACTGATGCGTGCAAAAACCATTTTTTCTGGACTTGCTGAAGCAGGTGTGAAGACCGTGGTGATTACTGCAAAAGACAAGCTTCGAAAACAACTTGGCAACGGTCTTGATGTTAGCAAAGGCAATATTTGCTTCTCATCGCAACTTGCCGATCGTTGCACGGTCGAGGAAAATGGGATTGATAACGTGTTGGAATTTGTCGGCCAGCCATTGCCCCATATGTACTCAGAAGAATTATCGCTGTTTGTTCTTGATGCGGGTATAAAGCTCATTCAGGGCGAAAACCAACCAACACTGTTGTACTTGTCGCTCACTGACTACGTCCAGCACAAATATGCTCCTAACCATAACAAAGCATTGGAATTTTACGCGGAACTGGACGCGCGATTTGCTCTGCTTGAGGCTAATGGGGCAGTCATCGGGCTGGTTGCAGATCATGGCATGAAGGACAAGTGCGACAAAGAAGGCAACTATAATATTATTTATCTTCAAGATATATTGGATGAGGAATATGGTGTAGGAAATACCAAGGTAGTGTGTCCGATCACCGATGCTTTTGTAGGCCACCATGGATCCTTGGGTGGTTTTGTCCGTGTTCACTGTTTCAACGGTGTTGATCCGTCAAAGGTTGTCAAATTAATTCATGCGATTGAGGGTATTGAGCAAGTCATCGAGGGAACCGAAGCTGCCCGACAGTTTGATCTGCCTGAGGATGTGGAAGCCGATGTAGTCGTTATAGCGGCGGAAAACTATGCCGTTGGGAAGGGTCGTGCTGAACATGACTTGACCGAACTCAATGGCGAACGTCTGAGAACTCACGGCGCTATTTCTGAGCGTGACGTTCCGTTTGTTCTGAGCAAGCCGCTGAATGAATCTTATAATCTGCGGGCTCAAACTGAACAACTATGCAATTATCACATTTATGATTTTGCAATAAACGGAACCATTTAGGAGTATGAGTAATGACTGACTCAACCGATCCTTCCAACACCCAAAATCAAGGGCGTCAAAAAGCCAGGGCAGCCGTTTATGACGAGCCTAACAAGCCATTTGAAATGAGGGAATACCCCCTGCGCGACGTGAAAACAAATGAAGTTCGGGTTCGTATAACTATGTCAACGATCTGCCGTTCAGATATCCATTCCTGGGAAGGTCGAAGGCCAAACCCGTGCCCAGGAATTTTGGGCCACGAAATCATCGGTGTAATCGACCAGCTTGGCGCAAATATGAAACATGATATGCGGGGAGATGAATTGGCGATTGGTGATCGGATTACGTGGACAGAATATTTCCATTACGGTGATTCCTATTATCGTGATATTCACAACATGCCTCAAAAATCATTTGGAGTACGCAAATACGGGCATGATTTGGTTGAAGATGATCCACATTTTATAGGTGGATTCGCTGAATACTGTTATGTGGTCCCTGGCACATGGATATTGAAATTGCCTGACTGCATAAGTGACGAAGAGGCAACACCTATCAATTGTGGTGTGGCCACAATGGTTTCTGTAATTGAGGCGACAAATATCGAACTTGGGGATGTGGTTGTCATTCAGGGTCTTGGCTTGCTCGGTCTTTATGGTTGCGCGATGGCTAAAGTTCGTGGTGCGCGATTGGTTATTGGGCTTGATACCGTGCCAGACAGGCTTGCTGCGGCAAAACGGTTCGGTGCGGATATAACAATCAATGTTTCTGACCGCAGTGACGATGACGTTGCTCGCGAAGTTCGTGCTCTTGCACCGCCCGATGGGGTCGATGCAGTTATCGAAGTGTGTGGTAACCCAATCGTTCTACCACTTGGGCTGAAACTTTTGCGTGTTGGGGGGCGATATACACTGGGGGGTATTGTTACTCCTGAAGCAAATGTAACCTTAGACGCCAATATGTTTGTAAAAAAGTGGATCACTTTGCGAGGTATTCACAACTATCATCCGCGCCATCTGATCCAAGCATTGGACTTTGTGGTCACCAATCGTGATCAATTTCCTTTCAAGGACATCGTTGACTCGAAATTTCAGTTGAGTGACCTCAATGAGGCGTTCAAACGGGCTTCTGAACGTAGCGTTTTACGAGCTGCAGTAATTCCATGAGTGAGAAAAAATGACTATAGAAACTCCTGATTTAAAATTTGAACCCAAAGGGCTGTTCATCGGAGGCGAATGGATTGGCGCGAAATCGGGTGAAAGCTTCCCAACCATAAATCCATCAAACAGTGAATTAATTGGCGTTGTGCCAGCAGCCGACGAGGCAGATGTAGATTACGCTGTGGCAGCAGCCAAGGCGGCATTCGATGATTGGTCCCGCATGGGCGTGTCCAAGCGAGCCGCCTATCTAAATCAGTTGGCTGATGCAATAGATGCTAACGCAGAGCATCTTGCATTGATGGATGCAGTGGATTCGGGCAACGCATACTCAGGTATGTTGGGAGACATGAAGTGGACTTCGGATACTTATCGTTATTTTGCTGGTCTGGTTACAGAGATGAAGGGCGAAACTATGTCACGTCAGCCCGGTCATCTGAATTTGACCCTGCGACAGCCCTACGGCGTTGTTGCTAAGATTAATCCTTTCAATCATCCCTTCAGGTTTTGTGCCGAAAAGGCAGCTTCGGCACTCGCTGCTGGAAATACAGTTGTGATTAAAGGGCCGGAACAAGCACCACTATCAAGCCTGCGTTTCGGTGAAATCGCGGAGCAGATATTACCACCCGGAGTAATCAATATTCTTACCGGCGATGGAAGGACAGGATCTGCTATGGTCCGCCACAAGGATGTGAACAGAATTGGATTTGTTGGCTCAGTGGAGACTGGTAGAAAAATTGCGGTCGACGCAGCACCTGGCCTTAAAGAGGTCACGCTGGAGTTGGGCGGCAAAAATCCAATCATCATTTTCCCTGATGCGGATCCCAAAAAAGCTGCAGCCGCAGCAGTAAAGGCTATGAACATGAGCAGGCAGGGACAATCCTGTTCCTCAACATCCAGAGTTTTAGTGCACGCATCGCTGCACAGTGCCGTGGTTGAAGAAATGGTTCGCATTGTTAGCTCTATATCTATCGGAATGCCTTGGTTGGAGGATGTAGATATGGGTCCAATCGTTTCGGAGCAGCAGTACGACAGAATTTTAAATTTTGTGGCTTTCGGGCAAGAAGATGGAGCACGTTTAATTGCTGGAGGTGCACGGCCTGGTAATCCAAACCTCGCTAAAGGTTTTTTCATCAAGCCAACCATATTCGACGGAGTTACTGCCAGCATGCGCATAGGCAAAGAGGAAATTTTTGGCCCCGTTATGTCAGTTATGACGTGGTCTGACTTCGACGAGATGATTGAGACCGTGAACGGCGTCATGTACGGTTTAACAGCTTCCATAGTAACAAACGATTTTGCGTTTGCGATGAAAACGGCTGAGCAGGTCGAGGCAGGTTATGTTTGGATAAACTCATCGGGTCGCTATTTAGGAGCGCCCTACGGTGGTTGGAAGCAGAGCGGCATTGGAACTGAAGAGTCTTATGAAGAATTGCTTAGTTATACGCGCGTCAAAAATGTGAACATGGCGTTTTGACTCTCGTTTTGAATTTTTTTAACTCAAAGCTGAGTTATCTCATAAGCTGCCATAGTATCCTGTGTGAGAATTTTTTACATAGTGAATTTACAGTTTTTTTGATAAATTTCGAACTGAAACAAATGTTTCACATTTATTCAATAAATACCAAGTAGTTTTTTTTAAATTATTGAATTAGATAATTCATTGCTACGCATTGGGTACGACGTTCAGCGGTTTGTTTTGCGGTCGAAAAATACCATCCGTTCCGTAAAGCTTTTTGTTCAACTTGACGTCGACCGAAGCAAACGGGATAAAAAAATTTGCCCATTTGCCAGACGATGCGCTAAAAGCGAGATAAAACAAAGGGGGTATAATAATGGAAATATATGAAATTAAAGGAAATCTTACAGTTCCAAAAACAAGTAAAAGTGGACAGCTACGCAAGGTCATGGCTGGTTTATTTTCAGCGGTCACAGCAGCAATGTTCCCAATCGCGGGTATGACGCAATCCTGCGTTGATCCCGATGCATTAACATTCGCGATGGTCCCGACTGAAGAAACTGTGGCAGAGCTAGAGCTATACAAACCCGTCATTGACAAGCTTGAGGCTGCTACTGGTAAGCCAGTGCAGTTTTTTATGCCGACGTCTTATGCATCGGTTGTAGAAGGAATGGTGGGAGAATTTGTCAACGTCGCGGTTTTGGGGCCATCAAGTTATGTAACGGCTAATCGACTTGATCCAAAAATTGAAGTTTTTGCAACTTATGCTAAGCGACCAGGAACTTTCCAGGCAGAGGGTCCCGGTTATCAGGCAGTTTTGGTTTCAAGATCGGACAGCAGTTTTGATAGTATTGCTTCTTTGGAAGGTGCTTTGGTTGGGCTAACTGATCCTGGCAGTACTTCTGGTGAGCTATTGCCGCGTGTCGTATTCACCAAAGAGATTGGTGGGGTTCCTCTAGAGGAATACTTTTCTAAAACCGTGTATACTGGCAGTCATGAATTATCCGCAGTTGCTGTTGCCGAAGGCAAAGTTGATGCAGCGTTTATTGCAACTCATCGGTTGGACAACGTTGTTAATAAAGGTGACGTAAAAGCCGAAGATTTCCAAATCATATGGAGTTCGTCATTCGTACCACAAGATCCATTTGTTTATCGCACGGATCTTTGTCAAGATTTGAGAGATCAGATCTCGTCAGCATTCCTGAGCTTGTCCATGGATGACCCAGACTCAAAAGAGTTCTTGGACAACGTAAAAGCTAACAAATTTGTGTCGATGACTTCAGAAGACTATGATCTAATTCGCGATCTTCAAGCGGCTAAGAAAGCTGCCAAAAATTAGATCATTCCGGTTTTGATTTCTATTAAGATCAGGGCGGATCTTCGCAGACTCGCCCTGAATTAGTATATTAGCATAAGGGCACTTGAAATGTTAACGGAAACGCCGATTCTTCAGGTGAAAGACCTTCGGGCACGCTACAGCAACCGGGGTCCAGAGATACTGAAAGGTATTAGCTTCGACGTAGAGTATGATGATTTTCTCGCAATTATCGGGCCTAGCGGAGCAGGAAAATCAACATTTATTCGGTGTATCAACAGACTGGTTTCACCAAGTTCTGGCGAAATTTTGCTTGATGGTACAGATGTCTTGAAGTTAAACTCCCGCGAGTTGCGCAGGCTTCGGCGCAATATTGGAATGATCTTCCAGGAATTCAATCTTATAGACCGTATGTCTGTAATAGATAATGTTCTGTCCGGCAGGCTTGGCTACGTCGGCAATACGCGGGCGCTGCTGCGGCTATATGCTAAAGCTGATATAGAAAGAGCAATATCAATGATAGAACGTGTTGGTCTTTCGGATCATGTTGACAAGCGTGCAGACGAATTGTCGGGTGGTCAACGTCAGCGGGTGGGAATTGCGCGAGCCCTGATGCAGGATCCAAAGCTGCTGCTTGTTGACGAACCGACCTCAAGTTTAGACCCTAAGATTTCGCGAGAAGTAATGAATCTTATCAGAGATATAGCGCGCGAATTCAAGGTGCCAGTTCTTTGCAATATTCATGATATCAAACTTGCCTTGGAATTTTGTAACAAAGTAATTGGCTTGCAAGATGGCATCAAAAAGTTTGATGGTCCGGTCGATGAAGTGAATGAAAGCCATCTGGGTGAAATTTACGCGATGGAAGTCTTGTAATGACCAATCAGTCGATCTCCCACAAGATCTCAGAAGCACGAACCCGGAAGACATCATTTCGTGGTCTTATTGCAATTTTCGTTTTGGCAATTGTGGTAATGAGCATTCAAACAACTGTAATGAAGGACACTGACTGGGATCGGATGGGTGGCGTTAGCCAGGTTCTTGGAAAGACCGCAGAATTTATCGCCGTCGATTGGTCACTCTTTCCCTCTCTAGTCGAGCCCGCCATAGAAACAGTAATGATTGCAACTTTAGGTACGCTGCTTGGCGTTATTCTTTGTGTTCCCGTTACCTGGTTTGGAGCATTGAATATCACCCCATACAAGCCAGTTACCTATCCAATTGCTCGATTTATGATGACGCTCAGTCGTTCGATCCATGAAATAGTATGGGCATTGTTCTTTGTTGCAGCGGTTGGCCTTGGGGCCTTGCCGGGTGTTCTTGCCGTTGCAATGCGTTCCATCGGGTTCATTGCTAAAATGTCAGCAGAAGCTATTGAGGATCTTGACCCGAAACCAGTTGAAGCCATTCGTGCGGTTGGTGGAAATGAGTTCAAGGTATTTTTCTTCGCAATTCTGCCTCAAGTTCTACCAGCGATAATAAGCGTTGTAGTTTTTGAATGGGAAATTAATATCCGCCGCTCGTCCATTCTCGGGCTAGTCGGTGCGGGTGGTCTTGGATTAGTCTTCTTCCGGCAGATGAATACATTTAATTATCCCGGAGTTACCGCAGTAATTATCGCAATCTTAGTTCTTATTCTCTTTGGTGAAATGGTATCGCACTTCGCGAGAAAACTGGTGATCTGACAATGACAACAAACTTAAATACTGATCCCAAAATTCAAACTGAGCAACCACAGGCGTGGAAGAGGTTTAAATATCCGCAATCACTTTATTATTATGCTAGTGCGAGTTTTGCAATCATCTTTATATTTTCCAGTATCGTTTATTTAAATATTCCGATGGAACGATTCTTGGGAATGTTTGGCCGGATAAGTAATTTTGTGGTCAGCCGATATTATCCCCCTGAGTTGTCATATATTATGGACCCCGACTATATTGGCTCAGTATTTGACACACTTAAGATGGGGTTTCTGGGTGCTTTTTTTGGTATAATCCTTGCATTGCCCTTGGCTTGGTTTGGGTCATGGAATATGACACCAAGTCATAGCTTTGCCTATCCAGTGGCGCGGTTTTTGACAATGAGTACTCGAGCGGTTCATGAAACAATCTGGGCCATTTTATTTGTGTCGATCCTGGGTTTTGGTATGTTTGCGGGAGTGCTTTCTCTAACGCTTTTTTGTATTGGCTTTGCTGGTAAACTTTTGTCTGAAGAAATCGAGGGCATCAACATGGGACAAGTTGAGGCCATTCGATCTTCGGGGGCAGGTGAGCTAAAAGTTTTTGCTTATGGTGTATTTCCGCAGATACGAGTGGCGTTTACCGGCATCGCGATCTACACTTGGGATGTAGCATTTCGGGCGGCGACGG
>MDTA01028692.1_pt1 | contig 11310 bp, 10 predicted proteins | sample 811151 | NCBI WGS metagenome assembly MDTA01 (sample SAMN05326648, study PRJNA326480) | marine metagenome | isolation source: seawater | place: Indian Ocean: South | collected 2010 | reverse complement strand
TTGTATAATAAATGCAATCGATCATTTTTCCTTGAAATATGCTAATTATTTTAAAAAAGATACTTAAAATTATGAAAAAAACCACATTTTTAATAGTAGGTAAGCATGCCGTTGTAGAAGCTCTAAAAAACCCTCATAGAAAGGTGGAAAGAGTATTTTTAACTGAAGATTCTCAAAAAAAAATAAATAAGGAAAATCAATCCTTAAATTTACTTAAAAATGTGAATGTGTTCTATAAATCTAAAAGAGAGCTAGATAACTTATGTGGTAGAGATGAAACAGCACACCAAGGCTTAATAGCTGAAGTTGAGCAAATTGATGAGATAACTATTAAAGAGTTTGTTTTCAGCAATCAAAAAAAAAATATCAATTTAATTGCTTTAGAAGAGGTTTCTGATCCAAGAAATATAGGGGCGATTATTAGGAGTGCCGTAGCATTTAATATAGATGGAATAATAGTAAAAGAAAGGTCTTTTCCATCAAAAAGTAAAACTCTATACAAAAGTGCTAGTGGAGGAACAGAATACCTAAAAATTTTTAAAGTTTCTAACATAAATACTACATTAAGATTTTTAAAAACTAAAAACTTTTGGATAAGTGCATTTGATGTAAATGCTTCAAAAGATTTTACAGATAATAATTGGAAAGGAAGAAATGTTATTTTATTTGGCTCAGAGGGTTTCGGAATTAAATCAAAAACATTAAAAAATTCAGATTTTAGATATAAAATTAAAATTAATAATAATATTGAAAGTTTAAATATATCCAATACTGTATCAATTGTTTGTCATTTTATAGATCAATCGATTAAGAAAAAATAATTTTTAATATGTTGTTTTTTTTTATATTATAGATTAATAAATATTCAGGCCCTCATAGCTCAATTGGTAGAGCAATTGATTTGTAATCAATAGGTTCGCGGTTCGAGTCCGTGTGAGGGCACCGTTTTTAAGACTTTATTTTAATATTTATTATATCAACAAAAGATTTTAAGATACCAACAAAATTTACTGAACTTGTGCCCCTAGTCCTATTTTTAAAATTTGTTGGATATTCGTCAATTTTAAATTTATTCTTTATTGCTATAGATAAAGTTTCAGTCAAATATAAAAAACCGGTACTTATTTGTTTTTTGGATAAAATTTTATTTATTAAACTGAAATTATAAATTCTATATCCGTTTGTGTAGTCTGAATATGAAAAGCTAAATAGTATTTTTGCTAGTGTATTTGCTAAGAAAGAAAAAATAATTCTATTTTTTGGCCAGTTGATTACTTTGCTGTCTTTTAAATATCTGCTTCCAATTAATAGATCTAAATTATTACTTTTAAATTTTTTATACATATCTTCAATTTCATTTGGATCATGAGAAAAATCTCCGTCCATTTCAATTATATTAGAAAAGTTATTTTTTACGGCATATTCCATTCCCTCTCTTACAGCACTACCTCTACCTAATTTTTTTCCTCTATAGATTATTTTAGAATTTACATAATTTGTCTTTTTAAATTCTTCTAATGTAAGATTACTTAGAGAATCATCTACTACCAAGACAAAAATATCTTTATATTTTTCTTTCAATCTTATTATCAAATTTCTTATATTTAGCTCTTCATTATATGCTGGAATAATAATAATTGTGTTTTTATAATCCATTAAACTATGTATTTAACTTTATATTAGTGAATAATACATTATTAAAAAGATATGTCTAAAAAATTAAATAATTTAAAGATTTTTATCGGTGTTATTTTAAGTATTTTTGTAGCTACTTTTTTATGGGACAAAATAATAGTTAGCTATAATAACCCAGGTAACGTTATTGGAGTTTATTCGAAATTAAATTTTAGTCCTCATAATAATCTTTTAAGATACTTAATCTTTACACTTTTACCAATTTTAGTTTTTATTTTTATGTTTGAATATTATTATAAAAATAAACTTAAAAATATTAAAGACATTTTTAATGTTGAGTATCCAAATACAAATTCTTTTACCAGAATTCTCTTTTATGCATTGTTAATTTTTATTCTTATTATTTTTACCAATTTTTTTTCAACTGAATTTTCAACTCAAAAACTAGATTTTTTTCACGAAGGTCTAGCTTTAAGCCATGGATTTAATTCAAAAATTACTGGAGGTTTGTGGACTAATTCGTTTGTGCAAAATAGTTTGTTCTCAGAATTTATTAATCCTAGATTGGCTTGGTTTATTAGCAATGAAGAAAGCATAGGTTCAATTAGAGTTAATCATATTTTCTTACGCCTACTGACTGAAATAGCAATAGTTTGTTTTGTTTATAATTATTTAAAAATTTTAAATTTAAAACAAAATTTTATGTTTCTAAGTTTTTTAATCTTTGGTTTTGTCTCGATTTATCTTAACCAGAAATTAACTGAAAATTTTTATCCAGTAAGATATAGAGATATTCCTATTTTTATTTTTCTTATTTTTTCACTTAAAATGATTACTAGTAAAAAAAACAGTACGCTTTACGCATCAATTATAGCAACAACTTCTGTGTTTTCTATTTTTTGGAGTTTAGACAAAGGAATTTATATAAATGCAACTTTATTATTCTTAGTATTATATCTCTTGGTTAAAAAAGATTATACTCAATTGTATACAATAATAATTTTTGGTTTTTTTGGATGGCTTATTTCATACATTTTATTAGGACACATAGAGTTTATAAACTTTCTTTCAAACACATTGGATATAATTAAAAATCAAGACCTGTTTAACGGACTCATTTACCCTACCCCATTTTCATTTGGAGAAAATGAACATTCAGGTAGAGGAACAAAAAATTTACTTATCATAATAATCAATGGAATAATTTTAAGTTACATAATTTTTTCAAGGGCGATTAATTTATCAAATAACACAAAAGCTTTCTTAATATTATTTTTTATTTTATCTTTTATTAATTACAAAGGTGGTCTTTCAAGAGCAGATGGTTACCACATGAAACAATCAATTTTTCCTCAATTGCTTCTTTTAATCTCTTTCATCATAGTATTTTGCCAAACATACTTAAAAGAAGATATTTTTGTGAAAAATGATTTTCATTTTAAATGGATTACACTCTTAGTTTTCTTAATATTTAATATTTTTCAAATGAATTTAGAAAATATAAAGAATATTTTTTCCTTTAAAAAAAATTATAATCAATATGTATCTTTAAAAGATAGTTTTTTTATTGAAAATGATTATAAAAATTTACTCAATAAACTGAATAATTATGATATAAATTGTATACAATTATTTTCATATGATAGCAGTTTACCCTATTTATTAAGAAAAAAATCTTGCACTAAATATAACTTTATTTACATTTTAAGTTCTGAGTCTGTTCAAAATGATTTAATAAGAGAGCTTAAGAAAAAAAAGCCAGAAATTATCCTTGCTAATGAGTCTTACCCTAGTGACATATTAATATCTCCACATTTGAGATTTAGTTTGGTAACTAGTTATATTAAAGATAATTATATTATTAAAGAAAAGTTTAAAAATTGGATTATTTATGAAATTAAATAAAAAAAAAATTAGTCTTATTTTGATTTCATTCATTATTTTTGCGGTAGTTATAGTTACAGCTTTTGATAAGTATGAAAAATATAAAAATAAATCAAAAAAAATTTTAAATGTTGAAACGCTTTATTATTCGTTAATACTTAATCGAATAAAACTAAAAAGTTCTTCTTATGGAGGAATTGATATATTAGGTGATAAAATTATCTATTTAGATAATAACTCTAATGTCTATTCAATTAGTGAAAAAAAATCAGGAGAGAATAACGTTTATAGTGTCAAAAAACATTCTAATAAGGAGATCCAAAACTATAAAGACCTATTTCTAAAAAAATATAGCGAAGAACTGGGTGAAAAAACTAATATTTTGTTTGGTGTAAAAGATATTTTTATAGGTGATTTTTTTCAAAATAAAAAAAAATTACTGCTTGTGTCTTCCTTAAAATTTAATCAAAAAAATGATTGTTACACTTTGAGTTTATTTTATTCAGAAATATTGAATGAAAAAAAAATTGAATTAAGTGATTGGACTGAGATTTTTTCTTCATCTCCGTGTTTAAACATTAATCTGACCGAACCAAAATTTGCAGCGGCATCTGCAGGTGGAAGAATTTTTAAATATGATAATGAAAATATATTGTTAACAATTGGAGATTTTTATTCTGATGATGTTCATGGACCAGCATTAAGCCAAGATTTAAGCCAAGATTATGGAAAAATTATTAAGATCAAACTCTCGTCTAAAAAAGGATATGTTTTTAGTTATGGACATAGAAATCCTCAGGGATTGTTTATTGATAAAAGAAAAAATATATTTTCATCAGAACATGGTCCTGCAGGTGGGGATGAAATTAATTTAATTTTTGAAAATAATAATTATGGATGGCCTCTTAATACTTTTGGTGTGGGTTATAAATCAAAGATTCAATATGGTGAAAAAATGAAAAATTGGCCACCGGATGTGTCTAATAATTCACACAACAAATTTACAAAACCAATTTTCTCTTGGGGGAATACTTTTGCAGCTTCTAATCTTATTGCCTATGAAAATAATTATTATGAAAAATGGAATAATAATTTGATAGTTAGTTCTTTGGCTACTAAACAGTTGGCAAGGTTAGTTGTTAATGAAGAAAAAAAATCTATCATTTTAAAAGAAGATATAAAATTAGACGTACGTATTAGAGATATAATACAATTAAATGATGGTAGAATTGCTATTTTAACTGACCCAAACGATGGATACAGGGAAATAATAATAATTAGTAAAAATAAAAAGAGTAATTTATAAAGAATTTAAAATATATTTTATCTCAAGATATATATATTGTATTTTAGAATATGAAGAAAAGAGCTTTAATTTTTGGTATCACTGGTCAAGATGGTTCTTATTTAGCTGAACTTTTATTGAAAAAAAATTATATTGTTCATGGAGTAAAAAGAAGAAGTTCAAGTCCAAATACTGAAAGATTGGATCATATATTTGATAGCATCAATAAAAAAAATAAAAATCTATTTCTTTATTACGGTGATGTAACGGATAGCAGTAACATTATTAGATTAATTAATAAAACTAGACCTCAAGAAATTTATAATCTTGCAGCTCAAAGTCACGTAAAGGTTTCCTTTGAGTTGCCTGAATACACAGCAAATACTACTGCTTTAGGTCCTTTAAGAATTTTGGAGTGTATTAGATCTTTAAGATTAGAAAAAAAGATTAAATATTATCAGGCTTCAAGTTCAGAGATGTTTGGTAACACTGATGAAAAACCACAAAATGAAAAAACAAAATTTAATCCAAAATCAGTTTATGGAATATCTAAATTATTTGCACACAATATAACCACAAATTATAGGGAAGCTTACGGAATTTTTGCATGTAGTGGAATTTTGTTTAATCATGAGTCTCCCAGAAGGGGTCCGAACTTTGTTACAAAAAAAATTGTAAGTGGTTTATTGCGTATTAAAAAGGGAAGTCAAAAAATTTTAACCTTAGGAAATCTTTATGCTAAAAGAGATTGGGGACATGCTAAAGATTACGCTTTTGCTATGTGGAAAATGTTACAACAAAAAAAACCAAACGATTATGTTATATCTACTGGAAATCAAATTACTGTAAAACAGTTCATCAATCTAAGTGCAAAAAGAATAGGTATTAAAATTAAATGGAAAAATAAAGGATTAAAAGAAATTGGTATTAATCAAAAAAATAAAAAAACTATAATCAAAATAAGCAAAACATACTTTAGAGAAACAGAAGTAAATGACTTGCTAGGTAATTATTCAAAAGCTAGAAGAGAACTCAAATGGAAACCTAAATATTCATTAAATAAATTAATCGATGATATGGTTTTAAATAATTAGATAAGATAAATTTTAATGCCTTACATTAAAAAAAATAAAGACAAATTTTTTTATCCCCTTAAGGAAAATACATTTGAGGAAAATGATTTAAAGTCTGGGATCAAAGTTATCCAATCTAAAAATGTAACTATGTCAAAAAAGACCTTAGAATTTGAAAAAATATTTAAAAAAAAAATTAAAGTTAAAAAAACCACCCTAGTAAATTCCGGATCTTCTGCAAATTTACTTGCTTTTCAATGCTTAATAAATCCATATCAAAAAAATAAACTTAAATTTGGAGATGAAGTATTGATACCAGTAATTTGTTGGTCAACTTCGCTGTGGCCTATAGTTCAGAGCGGTTTGAGGCCAGTATTTGTAGATGTTGAGCCAGATACTTTAAATATAGATTTAAATGACCTTAAAAAAAAGATAACAAAAAAAACTAAAGCTTTAATGTTAGTCCATGTTTTGGGAAATTGTGTGGATATGGACTCGCTAATGAAAATTCTAAATAAAAAAAAATTGATCTTAATAGAAGACACATGTGAGTCATTAGGTACAAAATATAAAAATAAATACCTAGGTACATTTGGAAGATTTTCGACTTTTTCATTTTACTATTCTCACCAGATTTCTTCAGTGGAAGGAGGAATGATTTGTTGTAACTCAAATGCTGATTTAAATATCATTCAATCCTTAAGATCACACGGATGGTCCAAAAATACAATACTTCAAAAAAGATTTGAAAAATCTAACAAGAAATTAAACAAAGATTTTCTATTTATAAATTCAGGTTATAATTTGAGACCCACAGACATAAATGCAGCGATAGGAATAAGTCAATTTAAAAAATTAGATAGATTTATTAAAAATCGAAAACTTAATAAAGAAAAAATAATTAAAGGTTTTATGAAAGATAAACGATGGGATAAACAGGTTCAATTTCTTAAAGCAAATAAACATGTAAAGGCATCATGGTTTGGGTTAGTTATGATGTTAAATAGAAAATACAAATACAAAAAAGAAAAAATAATGAACAATTTAAAAAGGTTTGGTGTTGAGAATAGACCTATAATAAGTGGTAATTTTACCAAACAACCTGCATTAAAAAAATATAATTTAGTGAAAAATAAGAAATTCCCCAAGGCAGACATAGTTGATAATTTAGGATTTATGATTGGTTTGAGCTATAAAAAAATTTCAGAAATACAACTTAAAAGACTTAAAAATTCATTTTTTAATTCCTTTAAAAATGTCAATTAAAAAAAACATTATTGGTTTAACAGGATCATCAGGGATTTTAGCAAAAAATTTTATAAAGAATTATAAAAAAAATTATAATTTCATAAAGTATCCACATAGATTAGAGGATAAAAGAAAACTTCAACATTGGCTAAAAAAAAACTTTAGAATAAATAAATTTATTCATTTTGCAGCCATTTCAAATAAAAAAAATATTAATGAGGATAAAAAAAAAGCTCTTAAGGTTAATTTTAAATCTTCTATTAATTTATTGAATCTTTTGAATAAGAATACGAACTTAAAATATTTTAATTTTATCTCCACGTCAAATGTCTACAAAAGTTCAAAAAAACCCCTGACAGAAAATTCAGTTTGTAAACCGAGCAATTTTTACGGTTATACAAAATTAAAAACCGAAAAATATATAAAAAAAAACCAGAAAAAGTTTAAATTCAAAATTGGAATTTCAAGAGTGTTTAATTTCACCACTCCTCAACAATCTTTAGGATATTTTATTCCCGATGTCATTCAAAAACTAAAAAAAAATAAAAAAGAAAAAGAAATTTTCTTCTCAAACTTGAACCAAAAAAGAGAATTTTCACACATTGATGATGTATGTTTAGCGCTTAATTTAATGCTTAAAAATAACAAAGTAGGACCAGTTAATATTTCGTCTGGGAATAAAATTGTTTTGAAAAATTTAGTAAAATTAATTATGAAAAAAATGAATTTAAAGATTAAATTAAAAACAGATAATAAAAGGATAAATTTAATTCCAAGTATTCATAAACTTAAGCAACTAGGGTTTAAGCCAAAAAAGAATATCTCAGATATTCTTAGAGATTTTGAAAAAAAAAAGTGTTTTTACCTATAGTCAGATTTTATTAAAGTTGCTGATTGTCTTCACTAATAAATGAACTGTAGTTTTTGTGCTTAAAAATATGGCAATACCAAATTTGATGGTGCCATACTTCATTTCCAGGTATTAGTAAATTGTACGCTTTAGAAAATTTAATTTCATCATTTTCATTATTAAATTCATTTATAGCTAATCTTTCCCCGGTATAATCATTGTATAATTCTATTTCCGAACCTAAAACATCATCAAAGTAACAGAAAACTCTAGGTAAGTAATTATTAATATTTTTTGGTATCATAGATAAAGATATTTTTGTTGAAGAGTAAAAATCAAAATCATTGATAATTGCACCTATAGGTGCAGGATTGTATTTTGAAAAAAAATTAATAGAAGTTTCTTTAATATCACCAAGAATTAATTTTGATTTCTTTAATCTTTCCTTAAGATTTTTTTCGTCCATTTTAAAAAAGCCTTTTTTCCAGTGATAAGGAAGATCTTTGTGTCCCGAAGGATTAGGTAAACCTGTTCCCATATCAAATCCGTAAATTTCAATGTTTATATCTAGTAATTTTTCTATTTCTTTTGAATAATATTCTAGTAATAATAATCCTCTTCCATTAGCTACTCCAAATTCAATAACGCTTATGGATTTTAAATTTAACTTTTTTGCTAATTTAGCTGCATTGAAGACTATGTAAGCGTAATGCATTCTTTCTAAAGAGTTAATTGAGTATCTAAATTAAAAACTTCCAATTTTCTTTTTATCTATTAATCTTCTGACTCTTTGCTTAATGTATGGTTTTAAATTTATGAGTTTTTTAAATCCCTTTTCAAAAAAATTTAAATTACTTTTCATAAATAAATTGTCGTTCAAAAAAATCTGAAGAAAAACTTGTTTTTTATTCGTTTTAACAAACTGTCTTGATCAGAAAATGAGGGTTCATTTTTACCTGGTCTTTGCTTCCACACTGCATGAAAAAACTTTCTTTGTTTTAAATTAAACGGTAGAAAACTTTTTTCTTTTACATAATAATATAAGGCTATCGACATTCTATTTACATTTTCTGGACAAACAATTGGTTCGGGAAAACCATGGTTTGACTCAACATCAGTTCTGAAAATTACAGCATTATTTATTAGAGGCGAAATCCTTTTTTTACAATTTTTCATATCGTTATCCCACAATTCTAGAGAACCATTCCAGCTGTCTTTCCATTCTGAGTTTAAGTATATTAGTAAGTTTAATACTCTTCTCGTTTTAGATTTTCTTTTATAAATAAAATCGCTGTGTACTTTTAAAAAACCACCTTTTTTAGATGAGTGCATTCCTCCTCCTTTAAGTGTCCAATCAGGCTCTAAATTTTGAATTTTAAATTTATTTTCTAAAATTGATATGAATTCTTTAGAATAAAACTTATTTATAATATCTTTGATAGTTACTGGCATTTTTTCAAATTCTTCAAAGTGTTGTTTGGTTTTTTGATATCTTTCACTTCCAGAGTCCATAGAGTGATTAAATTTTTTAAACTCAATTTCGGCTTTTTCAATCTCAGTTAAAGGTAGTATATCTTTGATTATTGCGTGATCAAAAGGATCATTTTCTACGTTAATTTTTTTTTCTATTTCAGTAAACATAATTCAATTTAATCATTCATTAACTTTTTCATAAATTAACTCAGTAATTTTTTTATAACCATTTACATTATAGTGTCCATTAAGTCCAAAGGGAAATAAGAGTAATGGATTTTTTTCTTTTAAAAATACTTCTTGGTGAACATCTATTAAAGGAATATTCAAATCTTTAACCATTTTTTTTATTAAGAAATAGTTTTTATCATTAATCTTATTAATATATCGATTGTATTCTGGTAAGTAAACAAAGTATAGTTTAGATTTATTGTCTTTGGCCAACTCATTTGCTAACTTAAGAATTGTTTTATATTCTGGCGGCAACTCTAATTCTTTTTTCGGTTTGATAGCTAAACGAGTACTATAAATTTTTATGAACTTCACAATATCAAATGATAAATCATTTTGATTTTTTATTTTTTGATAAACTTTTTCATTTATCTTATCTTGCTTGAACTTTAAATTTTGAGAATAGTTTAAATCTTTTAGATATTTTTGAAGAATACTTGATTTTAATTCGTTATTTAAATCCTCTAAATCATTATTTTCAAAATAAAACCATAAAACAATTTTAGTGTTTTCTTTTAAATATTCTCTTAAACCAGCATATTGTAATAGTGGTCCGTTGCCATTAAATCCAAGATTTAGAGCTGATTTATTAAATTTTGTTCTCAATAAAGATGATATATCGTTTGGTCTATTCACGCACGCTCCTTGAGTAAAAGAGTCGCCGACAAGTAAAAAATCAATATTATTTTTTTCCCATTCACTATCTGGATTATTAAAACCATATCTATCGCTATCATAGATAAAATAGTAACCGTTTTCATTACAATTAATAGTATTTGAATTTGAAATACCTGATAATGGAACTATTTCTGTATTTTGTAAAAAATTGTTTGGAGGTACAACCACTGAAACAGATTTATTTTTCTTTTTTAAATCATTATAAACTTGAAATTTTGATCTATCGTCGAATTTTTTACCAGTTTCTATTTTATAAATTTTTTTTTGTTGTGTATAAAAATTTTTCTTGTCTAAAGTTAAATAAATTTCAAATGAATATAAAGCGAATATAGTGCTTATAAATATTACAATTAAATAATCTTTTATTTTTTGATTTAAATAAAAGGATAAAATAGAAATTAAAAAAAGAAAAATTGATAGTATGTAGTAATTATTATAAAAAATTCTATTTGTTCCGTTCCAAATTATTTCTGATTTATAAAAAGTATAGATTAATATAACAACAGAAACTAATAAAATTAAAGGTGAAAATATTTTTCTTATAAAATTCATTAAATTATCTTTTAAAATTTTTTTTAAAAAGTTTCTTTTCTTAATTGTTCTAATTTAATTTTATTTTGAAGACTTTTACTTTTATCATATAAAAGATTGAATTTTATTTTTTTATTAATAAGAATATGAATAGTTTTAGCATTTCTAACTTCAATATTATCAGCAACGGCACTAATTGGTCTTTTTTGGGGTTGCAAATTTTTTATTGTAATTTTAACTGTGTCTTTTACGACCTTCCCTTTCCATCTTCTTGGCCTAAATGCACTTATTGGAGCAATAGAAATTTTTTTAGAATTTAAATTTAGTATTGGTCCATAAACTGATAAATTATAAGCAGTGCTACCTGCTGGAGTAGAAACAAGAACACCGTCAGAAATTAATTTTTTAATTAAATATCTAGA
>MDTA01065355.1_pt1 | contig 11311 bp, 9 predicted proteins | sample 811151 | NCBI WGS metagenome assembly MDTA01 (sample SAMN05326648, study PRJNA326480) | marine metagenome | isolation source: seawater | place: Indian Ocean: South | collected 2010 | reverse complement strand
TTTTATTTTGATAACTTAATTATATATTTGTAGGTTCTAATTATAAATCTTACTTTTGATAAAAAATTAAAATTCCAATGTGAAATGCCAAATAACCTTTTATTAAATTTTACAGGAAATCTATAAATCTTATAATTTAACTTTTTTGCTTGATAGTAAAAATAAAGATCCAATAAGAAGTCATTTGGGGGATTTCTTGATATATCCATAAAGGATTTATGAAATAATGTTGGTTGAGCATTTATATCCCATAATAATGTTTTTAATTTTAACGAAGCAAATGTACTCATACCTAATGTAAAAAAATTATCAATTAAAGATCTGCCATATCTTTTACCTTTTATGAAAATCTTAGTTTTGTTATTTAAAAAAAATTTTTCTGCATTAATAATATCATTTGGATCAGTCTGCATATCAGCATGTGTCCATCCTAGAAATTCTCCCTTTGCTTCTTTAAGGCCTCTAATTATTCCATTCCCATAACCTTTATTTATTCTTAAAGATACAAAATTTAAGTTCCTGTATTTTTTTTTATATTCCTTTATGATGGACAGGGTATTATCCTCTGAGCCATTATTTACTAAAATAATCTCATATTTTTTGTTCTTTAATAATTTATCAAGTTTTTTAAAAAGATATGGTAGGTTATCTGCTTCATTAAAACATGGAATTATTAAAGATAGTTTAATATTGTTCTTCACAATAAATTTAAAATATTTGTTTATTCTACGCTATAAATTAATAACTCTCAAAACCATATTAAATACCTGGTAATTAATAGTTTGATTTTATTTTACTTAATTTTTCAAAAAAATTATTTATTTTTTTACTTCTAATGATATTTATATTAATTAAGAAAAAACAAATTGCAAAAAAAATTATTAAATTTATTACTTCACTAAATTCTTATAAATTAATAAATAAACTACAAAAACATAGCTAAAATTTAAAGTTTGCAAATCAATTTAAATATATTTTTCTATACTTTATTAAATTTGTTCAACTTAATCAATCTAAAAAATCTTTAGAAATCTTCATCTAATGATTTTTTATAATCATGGCAATCCCAATCATTAAAGCATTCTTGCCAGTATTTATAAGTTTTTAAATCATCAGGCGTTCCCCAGCATAAAAAATAATCTACTTCAAAATAACGCACGCTGTAGCCTAAATTTATTGCATTATTTATGCAACTATCAATATAAAATTCATTATTTACTTTTTTACCGCCTTTAATTAAATCAAATGTAATTTTTTGGAAAATAGATGATTCTCTAAAATAAAAAGTACCTGTGATTATTGGATCATTAAATTTATCTTTGGATTGTTTTTTAACATGAATTTTTTTAATCTTTCCATATTCTTCATCTATCCATCCATACATTTCAGGTTTCTTAATCGCTCCAGGATATCTTCTGCAACCCCATACAACGATATCAATAGAATTATCTTTGATCAAATTTAAGAAATTTTTACTATAAATTAATCCATTATCACAAGCACTTATAATTAAAGATGAATTCATATTATTTTTATCTAAACCCTCTAGGCATGTAATTGCTTGACCGTCTGTTTTTTTATTTAATAATTTAATTTCTATTTTAGGAAAATATTTTTTTAATTTATATATGGATATGTTTAAATCATCCATATCATTTCTAAAAATAACTTTAGTATTATGACATAGTGGTAAATCATTAATTGCCTGTAATAACATTATTTTGCCTGAAACTTTTATAAAAGGCTTGGGTTTTTTATATCCTTCTTTTACAAATCTGGAACCTATTCCAGCACAAGGAATCAATAAAGTAGTATTTTGAATAATTTCCTTTTTTTTGTTGTGATTCAATTTTTTCTTAAACATATTAGAGTACCATTCATAATCTTTTAAATCTTCAGGGGTACCCCATTGCATAAAAAATCTTAAATTGAAGACTCTCAGATTTAAGTTATCTTTAATCATTGGCTTGAAACTCATGGATACATAGTATTCTCCGTTTACATGAAGATCTTCTTTAACAGTTTTATTAAAATATTTATCCATTAAAGCCCCTGTTTTAAAATAATAAGTTCCGCTTGAGGCATGCTCATCCATTGGCTTTGAAGTAAATGGTTTTTTTTCTTGAATATCTGTAATATTTGAATTGTTAACTTTCAAATATGCATAATTTGTATTTACCAACATGTGGGGATGGAATCCTTTATAGGTAACTACGCATCCATCACATTTACTATCTCTAACATATTGAGAAAATTTATTGTAATCCCAAATACAATTAAAATCACAATAATTAACGATAGTAGGTTTTTCTAAATCAAAATAATTTATTGATGACAAAACAGCATGTATAGGCCCTTTCTTGTGTTGATCGATAGAAATAATTTTAGAATTTGGTTTGATTTTTAAAAGAGTTTCTCTCATTTTTAAGTCTTTACTTAGAAGATGATTCTTATTACATATAAAAAAAATGGATTCAACTCCAGGGAACATATCTACAATATGAGCAATTATTGGTTTCTCCTCTACATATATAAGTGGCTTAGGAACTTTATATCCTACTTTTAAAAACCTTTCACCAAGCCCAGACATTGGAATTATTAACTGCATTAATTTTTTATATTGTTTAAATTAAGTCTATATTGCTCCGCCTCCCAATTCAAAAGTTCATTCTCTTCAGCTTGGTTTAAAAAATTTATTTTTTCATTTTTTGGGATTTTAGATAAAATAATTTGAAGCGCTAAAATGATTTCTTCAGCTTCCTCAGAAATAGACTTTGGAACAAGAATTCCTAAATTTGGGACTATTATAATTGGTAAATATTTTGAATTTTTTAAACTATTTATAAGAAGTTTTAATTCTTGTTTGGTATTTATAGAGCAAATAGAATTTCCAAGAAAAACTACTTGATCAGGGAAAAGAGTACCATTTAAAGCTATGTCTATATATTCTTTTTTAAAAGCAATTTTATGGGCATTTTTATAGGAAATTGGTCTGTAAGGAGTATCGAAGGTGAAATTATTTAGTTTTTTATCATTTAATATTATGCATTCATCATTTTGATCTTTATTTAATTTATTCATAACTAGTAGGATTAACTCTAAAGCATGATCTATATTTTCTGAACCTACTACTAATCCATGATTTTTTAAAAATAAAATATCAGGATAATGATTGGAAATTGTTTTTTTTATTTCTCGCGTCAAAGCCAACCCAGGCTTAGTATATTTAATAATTTCATAATTTTGATTACTAAAAATATTTTTAAATTCACTTTCAAAATTTCTTCTTACAACCCAGCTTATTGTATTTAAGCAATGTACATGAAAGACATATTTAAAAGGGAGTATAGAATGCATACTCGTTTCAATTGAGGGCTTAATTTTTTGAGAGGAATTCCATGCGTATTTGAGTGGGTCTAATTTATTATTAATTATGGCTTTATTTAATTTTTTATAATTTACTTCAACAAACATATTTTCCTTTAAAGAATTTTTTAACTTAAATCCAGATGCTTTGATAAACAAGCTATCATTCATTTTATAAGAAGTATTACCTCCTGCTCCTTGTATTAGATTGAAATTCTTACCAATCTCTGAAGATGCATTCAAAAATTTATTTAATTCTTTCTCAGTCAATATAATTAAGATTTATTTGATGATTATAATAGTTAAGTATAAATTTCCAAAGATTTGAAACTATAGGTAATATGAATTATCCTTTCAAATTAATTCCATAATACAAAGCTAATAAAATATTAATAAAAGAAATTTGCAATATTTTTAAAGTTTTTTAATGCATAATCCTTAAATATCCAATAAAAGAAAGCTATTTAAAAGATTAATTAATTATCCCTCAAAATTTTAAAAATTATCTTACCTTTAATTAATATTTTATTTTAAATCTATAAATATTCCATATATTTAGTTAAGTTACTTTAAATATATTGCCTCAATGAGGATTTTTTAATTTAATTCATTAAAAATACATTAGAACTAAGATTCAATTAAAAATAAAATTTTAATCAATAAAGGTGTAAAAGATTAGATAAAGACTCAAATTGAGTAGAAAATTATCAATAAAACAAAATTGATTAAATAAATGGTAAATTTATATTACTTATTTAAACTTATATTTCTTAACAAATAACAAATATTTTTTGATGAGGTGGTGATATCTTATATTATTAATTCATTGAGAAAAATTAGCATGAACTATAATCCTGCTGATGATATTGAAAGTATTTATTCTAAAAAATCAAAGGGTTTATTACTTCATCAGTTTTTTAAACCAAGTAATAAGAATCAGAGCAGTAGAGTCAACATATCACCTGAGAATGAATCTCTTCAAGTTTCGCATCTTGTTTTAAATTTAAATCAAACATTTAAAGCACATAAGCATATAATTTTTGAAAGGAATATGCCAATAGCCCAAGAATCATGGGTAGTTATTAAAGGTAAAGTTAAAGTTTTTTATTACGATATAGATGATGATTTATTACTAACAAAAGAGATGAATCCAGGTGATTGCACTATGACCTACAGGGGGGGGCATAACTATAAATCACTTGAGGAAAATACAATAGTTTATGAATTCAAAACTGGACCATATTTTGGGATAGAAAAAGACAAGGTGCTGTTGTCGAATGTATAATGTTCTGATTAAAAAGAATAATAAATTTAATGAAAAAAGCTTTCATTACTGGAATAAATGGTCAAGATGGATCTTATCTTACAGAACATTTGCTTTCTATGGGATATGAAGTAGGGGGACTAGTAAGAAGAAGCTCAGTAGCTGAAAATCAAACTTATAGAATTAATCATTTAGAAAAAGATATAAATACTTACTATGGCGATTTAATAGATAAATCTTCGATTGATAAAGCCCTTAAGGCCTTTAAGCCTGATTATATTTTTAATCTAGCAGCCCAAAGTCATGTGCGACTTTCTTTTGATATGCCATCATTTACTGCAAGAGTAAATTCTTTAGGGGCTTTAAATGTATTTGAAGCTGTAAAAGAAATTTGCCCTAATGCAAAGGTATATCAAGCAAGTTCCTCAGAAATGTTTGGTTCATGCGTTGATCATGATAATTTCCAAAGGGAGACTACTCCCATGAAGCCAGTAAGTCCTTATGGTTGTTCTAAGCTCTATGCTTATAGCATCGCTAGAAATTATAGGAAATCTTATGGTTTATTTATTTCAAACGGCATTCTCTTTAATCATGAATCTCCAAGAAGAGGTAAAAACTTTGTTACTGCTAAAGTTGTAAAAGGAGCCTTAGATATCAAATATGGCAAGGCAGAAAAATTAGAAATGGGGAATCTCGAATCATTTAGAGATTGGGGTCACTCATCTGATTACACAAAAGCAATGATTAAATTACTTAATCACTCGGAACCAGAAGATATTGTTATTTCAACAGGTAAAGCTCATTCTGTTAAAGAACTTTGTAAAGAAGTATTTGATGCGTTAGGTTTGAATTTTGAAGATCATATCGTTATAAATAAGAAATATTTTAGGCCAGAAGAGCTACCTTATTTACAGGGTGATTCAAAAAAAGGTAGAGAACTTTTGTCATGGGAACCAGAATATACATTTAAAACTCTATTGTTAGATATGATAAATGAATTTGAGAAAGAATATATATGAATCAAGAAACTATCCTACAATATGAACCTTATATTGAAAAAAGTGATATTAAAAAATTAAATGAATACCTAGAAAGCGGTGGTTTTATAACCGAATATAAAAAAACTAAGGATTTCGAAAATGAAATATCAATGTTTTGCAATGTAAAAGAAGCAGTAATTTTTCCTAATGGAACATTGACTCTTTTTTCAATCCTTAAAGTTTTAGGAATAAAAAAGGGTTCCAAAGTTATTGTTCCAAATTATACTATGGCAGCAACTGCTTTTTCAGTGGTTGAAACTGGAGCTGAAGTAATTTTTTGTGATATAGAATGGCCATCTTTATGTCTTTCCCTAGATAATCTAAATCAAATATTAGAGGAGGAAAAATATGATATTACGGCCATAATGTTTATGCCTGCAAATGGAAGATATCCTAGTTATGACATAAAATGTTTAATAGATATTTGCAAAAAACATAATATATTTCTTATTGAGGATAGTGCTCAGGCTTTGGGATCATATTATCCTTCTGGGGAACATATGGGAACTATTGGGATAGCAGGAAGTTTTTCATTCTCTATGCCAAAAATAATTACTACCGGCCAGGGAGGAGCTGTAGTTTCTTCAAATCAAGATCTTATTAAATTACTTAGGAAATATCGTGATTTTGGCAGAAGTGGTGGCGGGGGCTCTGATAATCATGATTCAATTGGATTAAATTTAAAATTCACTGATTTGCAAGCAGTTCTTGGTATTTCACAAATACAAAGAATTGATAAAATAATTAATATTAAAAAGAAAAACTTTGATTTGCTTTATAAATTAGTTAATAATCCTTATTTAAATTTATTACCCAATGATTTAAATAATACTACGCCCTGGTTCTATGAAGTCACTACAAATTTTCGAGATGAACTAACTATATGGTTAAAGAAGAATAATATTTGTTCAAGAGTAATGTACCCTGAACTAAATAAACAAAAAGCCTTTAAAATGCATAGACAGCAAAAAGATATTTTTCCAAAAAGTAAAAAGATTAGTAACCAAGGTCTATGGATTCCTTCGCATCCTAAACTCAATAAGGAAATGATTTTAAGAATCATAGAGGTATTAAATAGATTTAAACCAAATTAAAATAAATTCAAAAATAATCTCAAAAATTATTTTATAAAAAATAAATATTAAATTTAAAATAATTAACGTTATTCATAAAGTTTTTAAAAATATAAATTAAATTTTTAGTTAGAATCTTTAGAAGACATAAGAAAATGAAAGATAAATGCGTAATTAAAACAATAATATAGGCCAGCCTTACCATCCAAAAAAGCTAATTTTAATACGTAATTATAAAAAAATATGGCAAATGATTTTAATAATAAATTTTTGTGTAAGATTCTGAAAAAAAATTTTTTAATATTGGAATGCTCTTGAATGGGATTAAATATTTCAATAGAAGAATTCTCAACTTTTTGAATCTGCTTTTTTACTAAATTTATAAAATCTGTCTTATCTCTATTTAAAATAAAATGTTTTTTTGATAAATTCTTATTTCTTTTTGAATATATAAAATCTATTACTGAATCTCCTTTTGGATATGTTCTTTCAACGGAATAGAATCTAATCCTAGGTCTATGCGAAGCGTAATTCATAAATTTACCATTAAAAATCATTTTGAAGCTTAAAGAATATGAATCAATATTTCTTTTATCAAGAGTATCTAAATATTTAAGTGTTTTTTCATTGATGATCTCATCAGCATCTAACATTAAAATCCATGGATAGTTATTTTCTTTTGCATACTGATAACCAACTTTTCTTAAAGTAGGCCAGTTAGTAAATTCATGAAGAATAAATTTAATTTTTTTTTGCTTAAGAATTTTAAGAGTATCATCTGTTGAATAACTATCAATGTACACAAAGTTTCTTTTTAATTGAGACATGAATATTGCATTTTCTAAATTTATAGATTCGTTTCTCCCATACATAATAATTAAGAAATCTTTTTCATTCATAAGAATTAAAGCATAAATTTATTAAATTTTGGTTGGGTATATGTAATTTAAATATACCAATTATTTGTATAATGATAATTTACTTTGTTTTATATTCATCCATAATATTTGAGAAATAAAAATTTAATTATATTAAAATTAATGAATAAAGAAAATATTAAAATAATTTTTATTAAATCTTTTAGTGATAATTTTATTCATGTCTAATTAATTCTATATTTTTATTCTTTATTACTTTCAAATAATTCGAAATTATTTTTTTGTTAAATAATAAGTACCTTCTATATCTTGGAAGGGATAAAAAGTTATAAATTATTTTTAGTATTAATTTTTTTGATCTATTCAGCTTATATTCTCTTTCTATTGATTTTTGTTCTTTTTTAAATAAAGAATCAAATTCACTTGAGGTTGTTTTAGATTTTGAATGTAATCTAAATCCTCCACAAATTTTATTAAGGTGTAGATTTATTTTATTGTTATTGTATAGCTTATTATATCGCTGAACTAATTCGTAATCCATTGAAAAATGTAAATCTTCTCTAAAGGCTCCAATACTTTTAACTATTTTTGTATTCCATATTACTGAAGGAAAAGGTCCAAACCAAATGCCATTATTTACAAATAATTTTCTTTGAACAGATCCAAAATTATATTTAAGAATTTTTTCTTTATTAAATATAAAAGTATCAGAACTTATATAAAGATATTCTTCTGTGATACCTGATTTGATTATATTAATAAATTCTTTTATGGTGTATGGCAAAATTATGTCATCTGATCCAATTGTTAGGAAATATGGAGTGTTGACAGAATTTACTCCTTTATTTAGCGCATCACTTTGTCCTGAATCATATTTTGAGACAACTTCTATATTTAAATACTTTTTATATTTATTTATTATTTCTAAAGTTTTATCATTTGAATCTGCGTCAGCAATAAAAATATCCAAAGTTATATCTTGCTTTAAGATGGAGTTAAATGTCTCGTGCAAAAATTCTTCCGAATTTTTCGTTTGCATAATTATTGATATATATTTATTTGATTTTTTCATTAATTAAAATTAAGTATTATTAGTAATATCAATCTGATAATTTATTAGCAGATTGAATTTGTTTAAAAGAAATAATTGCAGAAAGGTACTTACCTATGAAAATACCATAAATACCAAAAATATTTATACCTATATAAGAGAATATGATTGATACAAGACAGCCGAAAATATCAATTAAGCCTAATAACTTCTGCTTCCCGAAGCCAAGTAATAAGAAATAAGAAGATGGATAAAAAGAATAAATTATCCAATAAATAGAAATTAATATAAAAAATAAATAATTTTCAGAAGCAAATTCAGGACTTATCCATAAAGATAAAATGTGTTTACCTAAAATTAAAAGCAAAAAGCCTAAAGGTAAGCTTATTATGATATTTGCAGAAATTGACTTTTTTAAAAAATTTCTAGGAATATATTTATTATTAGTTGATAACTTGGAGGCCTTTGGAAATATCCAATAAAGACAAGAAAATGGAATTAAATGAACTGTTCTAGTTAAGGTATTTGAAATACTATAAATAGTTAAAGCTTCAGGTCCCACCATAGAAGCTAAAAGAAGTCTATTCCCATTTTCTTCTAAACTACCCCCAATTAACTGTAACCAATTCCATTTTCCAAAATTTAGAAGATTGAAAAATATTTTCTTATCCCATCCAAAGATAAATGTAAAACCCCTAATCAATCTTGAAAGTATGACAACTTTTAAAAATATTCTTAAAAGACTAGAAAATAATAAAATCTCTAAAAGTTTGTACAAATCTTTGTATTTATAAGAAATATATAAACATAAAGATAAATTTATTGCTCTCGCGATTAATTCTAATAATGCTGATTGTTTAAAATTCTCTAGTCCTTTTAGAGCCCCAGAGAAAATTCCGTCAATTTGTTCACAATAAATAAGAAATAATGCAAATATTAAAATTAAGTGTAAGGTTTTCTGATCTCCAATTTTTATAAAAAATAAAGGAAAAAATCTCCAAAATATTGGTAAAAAAATTATTAAAATTATAAATATTGAAATAGTTGTTATTGTAATACTTGCTTTAATAGAGTTTAATATATGTTTTTTTTCCTTGTTATTTGGATTTATAGCGATTTCTTTTGTAACTGCTTCATTCATTGTCATGGAAACAAGTGATCCCATTGAAACTATTGTTTTTGCAAAAATATATTGAGCAAATATATCTACCCCTAAAAATTTTAGTAAAAATGGGGTTGCAATCAATACTGTAAATGGCGCTATCCCAATCTCAGTTAAAGTCCATAGGCTTTTTTTTAATGAACCTAAATATTTCAATTAAAAATATAAAAACTATTAATATTATTAAATCATATCAATAAGTTGCTTATGAAAGTATTTAAATTTTTTTACTTAAGATGCTTCAAGTGAAAATTATTATCAATAACTTTTTAGATTAAATTTAAATATTCTCTTTTGTCTTTTGAAAAGTGTATACATATATCCAACAGTTAGGTAATAGAAAAAACCTAGAGGGAAATCATTAACTATAGGAGAGCCTGATATAAAAAAACTAATAAAATACAAAAGGAAAATTTCTTTAATGAGCTTATCTTCGTTAGTCATACATGTAAAATTCAAAAAAAGGTAACAAGGGAAAATTATTATAGTTAGGAAACCAATTATTCCACCTTGATCTAAAGTTGAGATAATCCCTATATGATTAAATGCTGCATATGCAAATTGTGAAGTAAGTGCACGAGCATTACCTAACATTTCATAAAATTGATCCATATAATAAAAAAATCCATTTCCAAAAATCGGAGATTCTAAGAATTTATTTATTTCTAAATAAATACCCATTTGTCTTGTTAAAGTATTTTCCCCAATAAGTGTTAGTTCATCAATATTAGTTTGAAAGGAAGTTCTTAAATAAAACACTACGGAAAAAATTATAGATATTATTATAAAAATAAAACTCAATATAATATTTTTTTTAATTTTTTTTAAGTACTTTATTGTTAATACAAAAATTTGTATGAAAGTTGTTCTTGAAGATAAAATAAATAAGTAAAGAAAACCAAAAAAGGTATATTTTTTAAATCCATTAATACTAAAAAGAAGATAAAAAAGGAGTCCTATTAGTAATGATGGATTATATCCTATAGCTCTTATTACCGAAAAAGATATTCTAATTTTTTCTGTTTCACTAAAGTAGTGCAAAATAATAGAAACTATAGGTAATATGCTATAAGTAACACCTAAACATGTAAAAAAAGTTTTAGAAGACTTTTTATTAGCCAAATAATTTCCTGCAATTAATCCACAAAAAACAATAATCACAAATAAAAATGATTTCATCAGATCTTTTGAATCAATATTTCCAAATAAATAATTTATTCCGGATAAAGATAGAAGTATACCTATAAAAAATATATGCATATACAAAATTTGTTTACGCATTAAAAAAATCAATGAAGAACTGACTATAAATGTAAGATTTATAAAACCTATCTTTAACAATGGATATAATGGCATATAGATAGTTGTAAGAGCAATTAGAATTAGATCTAAATCATTTCTTAATTTATTACGAATACAATATAAAATTAGAATTAGAATAATAGATGATATTAAGGTGATAGGTTGCCAAGTAAGA
>MDTA01051385.1_pt1 | contig 11311 bp, 14 predicted proteins | sample 811151 | NCBI WGS metagenome assembly MDTA01 (sample SAMN05326648, study PRJNA326480) | marine metagenome | isolation source: seawater | place: Indian Ocean: South | collected 2010 | reverse complement strand
CACCAACAGCATTAATTTTTGCTTTTCTTAATGCAAAATTTTTCATTAAACCAACTACAGTAGCTGAACCTGCCATATCATAAGTCATGTCTTCCATAAATTTTGCTGGTTTTAGAGAATAACCACCAGTATCAAAACAAACTCCTTTTCCAACAAATGCCAAAGGTTTAGATGCTTTTTTTGTTCCATTCCACTCTACCGTAACAAGATACGATCCTCTAATACTTCCCTGTCCTACACCAAGCAGAGCATTCATTCCCAACTTTTTTAATTTTTTTTGGTCATAAACATTTACTTTCAAACCATGCTTTTTTAAAGATTTTAGTCTTTTTGCATATTCATCTGGATGAAGAACATTTCCTGGTTCAGAAACCAAATCTCTTGTATAAAAAGTTCCTTCTTCAAGTGCTTTGAACTTTAATTGATTTTGTAATGAAGGTTTGTTCTTGTTTCCAACTATATTTATAGAAATAATTCTTTGCTCTTTCTTTGTTTTATACTTTTTAAACTCATAAGATTTTAATTTTAAACCATGTAAAAAATAACCAATAAAATCTTTATTTTTTCCTACTATGTTTTCAGAATTTAGAAAATACTCACTACTGTTTCCATAATTTATACAGCCATAAAACTCTGATCCTAAATTTTCTATATCAGAATTTTTTAAGTCTTTTTTAACTGATATTAGAACTATCTTTTTTTTAGAGTTAATTTCAAAAACAAGCAAATTTTTTTTTAAATCGCTTGTTTTCAATAAATCAGAAATATATAAAAAATCAGAGTTTGAAATTTGTTTTTTAATAGGTTTAATATTGAATTTTTCATCAACAAATAAAACTAGATTTTTTGAGGTCTTGTTAAAACCACTATTTTTATAATAAATTTGAATAGTCATAAATTTTAAATACAATCAATACGAGATGAATGGTATATATAAAGTAAAAAAATATTTTCAATGAAAAAATTGATATTTAGAAAATTTACAAAAGATTCCTTAGTATTTTTTGTCACGTCTATTCTAATAATGAGCCTTATAGTATGGACTTTACAAGCAGTAAGCTATTTTGACTTTGTAAGCCAAGATGGTCATGGATTAAAGGTTTATTTCCTTTACACAATTTTAAATTTTCCAAAAATAGTCAATCGAATTTTACCTTTCATTTATTTCATATCACTTTTTTATATGATTATAAGTTATGAAGTTAAAAACGAATTATCAATTTTTTGGATTAATGGAGTAAGTAAAATTAGTTTTGCAAATAACATAATCCTTTTTTCTGTAGCCATAATGATTTTTCAAATATTTCTTGGTAGTTTTGTTTCACCATCAAGTCAATTTAAAGCAAGAAATTATTTAAAAAATTCAAATATAGATTTTTTTACATCATTAATTAAAGAGGGAAAATTTATAAATGCAGTCAAAGGATTAACAATATTTATAGATAGAAAAAATGAAGACGGATCTTATTCAGATATTTTTTTAGATGACTCAACTAAAAATAATTCAAAAATGATATATGCTAAAGATGGAATTTTAGTAGACAATCAAAAACAAAAGATTTTTAAACTTTTTGAAGGAAAAGTAATTAATAATGAAAAATCTAAAATTAATGTATTTGAATTTGACCAAATCGATTTTAATTTAAAAGATTTTACATCTAACACCATAACTGTACCTAAGGTACAAGAAATAAGCACATTTACATTACTTGGATGTTTTTTTCCATTAGAAGCGGAGGAATTTGATGCTTTTCGTTGTGAAGAAAATTTATTTAAAGAAATTAAACAAGAACTTCTTAAAAGAGTTTATAAACCAATTTATATTCCTTTAATTACAATTTTATGTTGTTTTCTAATAACAACATCAAGAAACAATTTAAACTACGAAAAATTTAGAAAGTTTATATTTATTTTAACTTTTATTATCTTAGTATTTTCAGAGACATCACTTAGATATTCAACCTTGTCTAATTTTTCTATGCTTATTTATATTGTTTTTCCATGGATAATATTTATTTTTGCTTATTTGTTTTTTTATACAAAGGTTAAAGATGTTTAAGATATATCACAGATACCTTATTCAAAATTTTTTAATTAAGTTTTTAAATATAAGTATTATATTTTTTTGCCTTACAATAATATTAGGTATTTTAGAAGAAATTTCTTTTTTTAAAAATCTAGATGCAAGTATTTTGTATCCATATTTTTTAACGATACTCAATGCTCCTATCACATTGTTTGAAATTTTCCCTTTTATATTTTTACTATCTTCTCAATTTTTATTTTACGATTTATTTAAAAAAAACGAGTTGGATTTATTTAAAGTAAACGGTTTAAGTAATTTTAGAATTATTAAAATATTATTTTACGTATCATTAGTCATGGGTATTTTTACAGTTGGTATTTTTTATAATTTTGCATCAGTTCTAAAATTTCAATATACGAATATTAAAAATAATTTTTCTAATGATAATAAGTATCTTGCAATGGTAACTGATAGTGGATTGTGGATTAAAGATGAAATTGACAATACAACATTAATTATTAAATCAAACTATATTAAAGGAAATTTTTTACAAAAAACTATTATAAATGAATTCGACTCAAATTTTGAATTGATTAAAACAATTCAATCAGAAAAAATTAATATAAAAAATAAAGTCTGGATTATACACGATGCGAGTATAACTCAAGAAAATTTAACTAAAACTGTTGATAAAATAATTATCAAAACAAATTTTGATCAGGATAAAATTAACAAATTATTTTCAAATATCTCAACACTAAATCTTTTAGAACTTTTTGATCTGAAAAAAGATTATGAAAAATTGGGATATTCTTCAGATGAAATATTAATTCATTTATTAAAACTCTTTTCAATGCCATTATTTTATGGTGTTTTAACAATCTTATCGGCAATTATCATGTTTAATGTAAAAGCGAGAAGTTCCTTATTGTTTCATATTATTTTAGGTATCTTAATGTCTGTTTTGATTTATTATATGAATTTTGTATTTAATTCTCTTGGTAACAATGGAAAAATACCAATATTTTTATCGATTTTTTTCCCAATTTTGTTTATTTCCTTAGTTTCAATTATAGGTTTAGTGAGGATTAATGAAAAATAAATTGATAATTTTATGCATTAGCTGTTTTTTTTTTATTAATAATTCTATTGCTGAAACTCTAAAATTTAAGTCCACAAATATAGAGATAGCTGAGAATGGAAATCTCATATATGCAATCGATGGTAAAGCTATTTCTTCTGATGGCGATTTAGAGGTTAATGCAGATAAATTTGAATATATAAAAAATTTAGATCTTTTAAAAACATTTGGTGATGGATCAGTTTTAATTAAATCTAAAAACCTTAAAATTAAATTTGATAATTCAATTATTGATCAAAAAAACTTTTTAATCAAAGCTTATGGTAATGTAAAAATTTACCAAATTGACAAAAAGTTAATCATTAAAACTGATACAATTACGTATAATAGAAAAACTGAAATAATTCAGTCAGAAACTAAGACTGTATTAAGTGACAAAAATCAAAATATTTATAATGTTGATAATTTTATTTACGAGATAGAAAACGATTTACTAAAAATAGAAAATGCGAGGTTTAATGATAATAAGAATAATAAATTTTTTACAGCTCTTGCTTATATCAATACTAAAACTAACAAGTTATTTGGCAAAGATATAAGTATAAATTTAAATAACACCTCTTTTGAAAAAGATAATGAGCCTAGACTTAAAGGTAATAGTGTTATGAATGATAGTGAAACTACTGAAATTACCAAAGGAATTTTTACTACTTGTAAAAAAAGGGACAAATGTCCGCCTTGGCAGCTTTCTGCAAAAAAGATCAGTCATGATAAACAAAAACAAATCATTAACTATGATAATGCTCTTTTAAGAGTTTATGATGTGCCTGTAATGTATTTTCCAAAATTTTTTCACCCAGATCCAACTGTAAAAAGAAAATCTGGATTCTTGATCCCTAGTATTAAAAATTCAGCTAGTTCTGATAATTTTCTTAATACACCGTATTTTTTAGCAATTGCTGAAAATAAAGATGCAACTTTTTCTCCACGTTTTTTTACTGATGAAAAAATACTTCTTCAAACTGAATATAGACAAAAAAATAAAGGAAGTAGCCATATATCTGATTTCAGTTTGTTAGCTGAAAAAAATAAAAATTCCAAAAGTCATTTTTTTTATGAATACTTTAAGGAATACAAAATTAATAACTTTGAGGAAAGTTTAGTTAAAATGAAAGTCCAACAAAGTTCGAATGATACATATTTAAAAGCTAATAAACTTAAATCTGACCTCATATCTGATAGCAATGTATTAGAAAATACATTTGGTTTAAATTTGTACTCAAATGATCTTTCAATCAACACTGAAGTAATAGTTTATGAAGACTTAAACAAAGAAAATAGTGATAGATTTGAGTATATACTCCCAAAATTTGACTTGGTAAAAAAAATTGATAACAAAACAAATATAAATGGTGATTTTTCATTTAAATCACAAGGTATTATTAGAAATTATGATACTAATATTTTTGAAAAAATAAATATTAATGATTTTATTTTCAATTCGAATCCAAAAATAACTAAAAATGGTTTTTATAATAATTTTGAATTTATTTTTAAAAATTCTAATACAGATACAAAAAAATCAAGTAATTTTAAAGAAGATGATAATTATTATATATCTAGTCTTTTCCAATATAATTCTTCAATACCGTTAATAAAAGAAAATGAAAATTATCAAAATATTCTTAAACCAAAAATGTCCTTTAAAATAGCCCCAAACAATTCAAAAAATTTAAAAGATAAAGACTCTAGAATAGATGTTAACAACATTTATTCTTTAAATAGAATTTCAGAGGATGATGTAATTGAAGGTGGACTGTCAATTGCATATGGAAATGATTTTTCGATCTTTGACAAAAAAAATTCAAGAGAAATATTTAGTTTAAAATTAGCTAATAACCTTAGATTCAGAGAAAATGATGATTTACCTAGAAATAATCAAATTGGTGAAAAAACTTCTAATTTCTTTAGTGAAATTTCATACTCACCGAATAACATTATTACAACAAAATATAATACATCTATTAAAAATAATCTTTCTGATGTTAACTATGAAAACCTGATTGCAGAATTTAAATTAAACAATATTGTAACTACATTTGATTACTTAAATGAAAATGACACTGTTGATAAAAATTCATACTTAAAAAATACTACTAAATTAATAATTGATAACTTTAACAGTCTTTCTTTTTCAACAAGAGAAAATAAAAAATTAAATCTTACAGAATACTACAATTTAGTTTACCAATATAAGAATGATTGTTTGGCTGCATCAATTGAGTATAACAAGGATTTCTATAGCGATAGAGATGTGAAGCCTGAAGAAAATATTTTCTTCAAATTAACAATTATTCCTTTTGGAGAATCAAGTAGTCCTAATTTAAGAAATTAATGATTAGAATAATTAGACCAACTATAATAATTTTATTTTTACTTACAATTTCATCTTTATCTGAAACAAATGTGTATATTTCTGCAACTATCGATAACGAAGTAATCACTAATCATGATATTAAAAAAGAAAGTCAGTACTTAAAAATATTAAATCCAAATCTAACAAAAATTAACGAAGATAAAATTTTAGATTTAGCAAAAATGTCATTAATTAATGAAATTATTAAAAAAAAAGAAATAAACAAAATTTTTAATCTAAATAATGAAAACCCATTTGTTAATGATTATTTGAAAGATCTGTATAGTAAATTAGATTATAAAAGTGAGAAAGAATTCGAAATTGCTTTAAAAAGAGAAGATAATTATTCTTTAACTCAAATAAAAAAAAAAATTAAAATAGAATTATTTTGGAATGAATTAATTTATTCAAAGTATAAAAATCAAGTAAAAATTGATAAACAAAAACTTATAAATAAGATAGATAATATTAATAAAAGAACTCAAAAGAAATATTTGCTTTCTGAAATTGTTTTTAATAAAAAAAAAAATGAAACGTTTGAGAAAATAACTGATCAAATTAAACTAAGTATAAATGAAATTGGTTTTAATAATACTGCAAATATTTATAGTATTTCAGAGAGCTCAAAACTTGGGGGTAAACTAGGATGGGTAAATGAAAATAGTTTGTCTCAAAAAATTGTAAATCAATTAAATTTTATCAAAGAAGGTGAGTACACTAATATTATTCAAATTGGAAAAAATTATCTAATATTAAAAGTTGATAAGATTGAGATAAACGAAATAAAAATAGATAAACAAAAAGAATTAGAAAAATTAATTCAAATTGAAAGTAATAAACAATTAAATCAATTTTCTAGAATCTATTTTGATAAATCTAAAATAAATTACACAATCAATGAAAAATAGTCCTATTCTCATTGTTGCAGGAGAGCCTAGAAGTGTCTTCTTTGAAATTTTTTTTAAATCTATAAAATCAAGAACATTTAAAAGTCCTTTGATTTTAATTTGTTGTCAGAAAAAACTCAAATCTCAAATGATTAGTTATAATTTTAAAAAAAAATTGAGACTGTTAAATATTAATGATCTAAAAAAATTAAAATTAGATAATAAAAAGATAAATTTAATTGATATTGAATTAAAAAAAACTTCTAATATAAAAAAAAATTATCAATTTTCAAAAATATATATAGAAAATTGTTTTGAGACAGCTTTTAAATTAATACGAAATAAATATACAAATAAACTTATAAATGGACCAATTAATAAAAAAAATTTTTTGAGTAAAAAATATTTAGGTGTAACAGAGTATATAGCAAAAAAATTCAATCAAAAAAAGATTGGTATGCTAATATATAATAAAAAACTTTCAGTTAGTCCATTAACTACTCATTTACCAATTAAATTAGTAGCAAAAAATATTACAAAAAATTTAATTAAAGAAAGAATTATTTTAATTAATAATTTTTACAAAAAAAGATTTTACATAAAACCCAGAATTGGTGTAACTGGTCTAAATCCACATTGTGAAAGCACTCTTAATTTTAATGAAGATGACAGAATTATTAGATCATCTGTAAATTCTTTAGCAAAAAAAAATATTAAAGTTAAAGGTCCATTTCCCGCAGATACAATATTCTTAAAAAATAACAGAAAAAATTTTGATATTATTCTTGGTATGTACCATGACCAAGTATTGACACCCTCAAAAACTTTATTTGAATATGATGCAATCAACATAACAATGGGCTTACCTTTTTTAAGAGTATCACCAGATCATGGTCCTAATGAAAAAATGATAGGAAAAAATAAATCAAATCCATCAAGCCTTATTAAGGCTATTAGTTTTTTAGATTCATAGTGATTAAAGCAAAAAAAAGTCTTGGTCAAAACTTTTTGATTGATCAAAATATAATAGATAAAATTATAAATACTGTTGAAATTAAAAATAAAAATATTTTAGAAATAGGTCCAGGAACTGGAAACCTAACATCAAAAATCTTATTAAAAGACCCTAAAAAATTTTTAGTAGTTGAAAAAGATAAGGAGCTAGCTTCCTTACTTAATAAGAAGTTTGGTAAAAAAATAACAATAATTAATAAAGATATACTACAGATTAATGAGAATTTTTTAGAGACAAATACTTTAACAGTTTTTGGCAATTTACCTTATAATATTTCTACAGAAATTTTGATCAAATGGATTATTAATATTGATAATCAAAAAATTTGGTTTGATCATCTTGTGCTTATGTTTCAAAAAGAAGTTGCTGATAGAATTACTTCAAAATTCAATTCAAAAAATTATGGAAGATTATCTATTTTGGCTAATTGGAAGTTGGAAATTAAAAAAATTTGTGATATTAAATCCTCTTGTTTTTCTCCAAAACCAAAAGTTGATAGTAGCTTATTGGTTTTTAAGCCAAAAAAAAATTTTTCAAAATAAATGATCCAAAAAATCTTGAACTAATTACTAGAACTTTTTTTATGCATAGAAGAAAAATGATAAAAAAACCATATAACCAAGTATTTAATGGAAATTTAGAAATAGCAAATAAATTAAAAATAAATTTAAAGTTAAGGCCTCAAAATATAGATTTTATAACTTTTTATAAACTTGTGAATGAATATGAAAATTTAAGAGGTTAGTTTTTCGACATGATTTCTTATATATTCAACATCATAATCTTTTGATCCATTTTTAGTTTCTGCATTAATTAAATTGATTATTCTAGAATAACAGTCATTTAAATCATTATTTATTACTACATAATCATAATTAATCCAGTGCAAAACATCATGTTCGAACTGTTTCATTCTCTCCTCAACAATCAATTTATCTTTCATGTCCCTATTAGACAATCTTTCAAATAGAATTTTCTTACTAGGGGGCAAAATAAAAAAAGTAATAAGTTTGTAATCTAATTTTTTATTTTTGATTTGATCAGCGCCTTGCCAATCTATATCAAATAAAACATTTTTACCTTTATTAAGACAGTTAATGACAGGTGATCGTGTAGTTCCATAAAAATTATCAAAAACTTTTGCGTACTCCAAAAATTCCTCATTTTTTATTAATCTTTTAAATTCATCATCATTTACAAAAAAATAGTCTTTATTAGGAATTTCGTTTGGACGAGGTTTTCTTGTTGTGTGTGAAATAGAAATCTCGAAATTATTTTTTTGAGATAGTAATTTTACGAGAGTTGTTTTTCCCGCTCCAGAAGGAGAAGATAAAATAACCATGACCCCATCATTTTCTATGGGCATTTAAATCTTATTAATTTGCTTTGCCTTCAATAAATTTAACTGCATCCCCTACTGTTAAAATTTTTTCAGCCTCACTATCAGAAATTTCTGAGCCAAACTCTTCTTCAAAGGCCATAACTAATTCTACAGTATCTAAACTGTCTGCACCTAAATCATCGATGAAACTAGATTCTTCTGTTACCTTTGACTCATCAATTCCTAGGTGATCAGCGACAATCTTTTTAACTTTACTTGAAACATCTTCTGACATATTGATCCTTTTTTGTTATAAAATCGTTATTAGTTTAAATACTTCGATTGTCAAGCCATATACATGCCCCCATTAACATGTAAAGTTTCACCATTTATATAATCAGATTGGCTTGAAGCAAGAAAAAGAACAGCATTAGCAATATCTTCTGGGTCACCCAGTCTTGCGGAAGGAATTTTTGAGATAATAACATCTTTAATTTTTTCATCAATTTTATCAGTCATTGCTGTTTTTATAAAACCTGGAGATATACAATTTACGTTGATATTCTTTTTTGCATATTCAATAGCTAAACTTTTTGACATTGCTATGATAGCAGCTTTTGAGGCAGTATAATTTGTTTGACCTAAATTACCAGTATGACCAACTACAGAGGTAATATTTATAATTTTTCCTTTTTTATTTTTTAGCATTTTTTTATTGCGAATCTACTCATCAGAAAAGTAGAGGTAAGATTTATGTCCAATACTTGTTTCCATTCCTCTAAGCTCATTCTTATTGCTAAATTATCTTTTGTAATCCCTGCGTTATTAACTATACAATCTAAATTACCGCTCAATTCTTTAGATGCGTCTTCAATAAAACTTTCAATTTTATTATTTTGAGAAATGTCAAATTTTAAAACCTTAATGTTATTAAATTTTTTTTTTAAATCTTCAAGTTTTTCTGCTTTTGTTCCTGAGGCCAAAATATTTGCACCAAATTCATATAATTTCTTTATAATTGCATTTCCTATTCCTCCTGTTGCTCCCGTAACAATGATATTTTTATCTTTTAAATCTTTCATATAATAAGACTTTCTATATCTATTTGGTTATTAATTGAACTAATTTTTACATCTTTGTTAATTCTTTTTACTAAGCCTGATAAAACTTTCCCAGGTCCAATTTCAATAAATTGATTTACGCCTTTACTAATCATATTAATTACACTTTCTCTCCACCGAACCCTATTTTAAATTTGTCTAATAAGTAATTCTTTCAAATTTTTGCTATCGGAAATTTCATTTGCTGTAACATTTGAAATCAAAATATTTGTTGAGTCTTTAAATTCTACTTTACTTAATTCTTTGCTCATAATTTCTGTGGCTTTATTCATTAAAGTACAATGAAATGGGGCACTAACTGGAAGCATAATATTTTTGATTTTTTTATCTTTTAAAATTTTAGATAAATAGTCTAAATCTTTATTTCTGCCACTTAAAACTATTTGACCTTCGGAATTATCATTAGCAATATGAGCCTCGAAGTTGTTAATATTTTCCTTCAAAATTTTTTCTAAATTCTCAATTTTAATTCCCAAAACAGCTAACATACCACCTTGGCCTTTTGGCACAGAATTTTGCATAGCATCCCCTCTTGCCCTTAAGATTTTTATAGTTTCCTTAAAATCTAAATAACCTGCACAAGATAAAGCTGAATATTCTCCTAAAGAATGTCCTGCAAAATATTTAGCTTTATCGAGTTCAATATTAAATTCTTTTTTAACAATCTGAAATATAGAATAACTAATTAAAAAAATTGCTGGTTGAGTATTTATAGTCAAATCAAGTTTTTCTTTTGGACCTTCTAAAATAATCTTAGAAAGTGGGATATTTAGAGTGTCGTCTGCTTCTTTGAATAATTCTTTAACAAAATCAAACTTATCGTAGAATTCTTTTCCCATTCCTACAATCTGTGAACCTTGTCCTGGAAAAATAACAGAAAACATAAAAAAATATTTAATTATAGTCCTTTTTAGTATTGAAATTGAAGACTTATAATAGTATATCCTCACGTTTTATTAAAGAATTTAAATGAATTTATACGAACACACAATAATAGCTAGACAAGATACATCTCCTAGTGAACTTAAACAATTAACTGAAAAATATTCAAAAATTGTTGAAAAAAATGAAGGTAAAGTTATTAAAACAGAAAATTGGGGACTTTTAAATTTATCCTATTTAATAAAAAAAAATAAAAAAGGAAGTTACATTCATTTCAAAATAAAAGGTAATGGAAATGTAATTCAAGAATTAGAAAAAAATGAAGCAATTGATAAAAAATTACTAAGGTATTTAACTGTGAAAGTTAAAAAATTTGATTTAGATACAAGTTATTTTGAAAAAAAAGATGACAATATTAAAACAGAGAAAAAAGAAAAGGAAAAAACAACAAATTAATTATGCCAAAAAGACAAAGTGGAAATAAAAAAAATAAACAGAGCAATTTTGCTAAATTAAGTATTTTTCAACCAAATAAATATAGATTTAAAAAAAGTTGTCCTTT
>MDTA01033308.1_pt1 | contig 11311 bp, 12 predicted proteins | sample 811151 | NCBI WGS metagenome assembly MDTA01 (sample SAMN05326648, study PRJNA326480) | marine metagenome | isolation source: seawater | place: Indian Ocean: South | collected 2010 | reverse complement strand
TGTATTTTTCCTGAGATTGTTACATGGTTACCTGATAAAATAATGGGTAAAGACCTTGGATACTAAAAAAAAAATAAATAGAAAAGTTTCAGTTGCTCCAATGATGGATTGTACTGATAGGCATGATCGTTTTTTTATGAGAATGATGACTAAAAACGTAATGCTTTACTCAGAAATGGTTGCTACTAAATCTGTCATATATGGAGATAGAAAAAAAGTTTTATCTTTTAGTGAAGAAGAAAAACCATTAGCACTTCAAGTTGGTGGTTCAGATAAAAAAGAGTTAGCAGAAGTTGCTAAAATAGCAGAAGATATGGGATACGATGAAATAAATATAAACCTTGGTTGTCCAAGTAAAAAAGTTCAAAAAAATAAATTCGGTGCGTGCTTAATGAAAGAACCAGATTTAGTTGCAGAATGTTTAAATTCAATGATTACTTCTTGCAAAATACCAGTCACTGCTAAAACTAGAATAGGTTTTGATCAAACAGAGGGATTCGATTACTTAAATAGTTTTATTAATAAAATAAAAGATACTGGATGTAATACAGTTATTTTACATGCAAGAAAAGCTATTTTGAATGGTTTGTCACCTAAACAAAACTTAAATATCCCAAAACTAAATTATAAAATGGTTTATGATATAAAAAAAGAAAATCCCAATTTAGAAATAATAATTAATGGTGGTATTACCACAATAGAAGAAATCAATGATCATTTAAAATTGTGTGATGGTGTTATGATTGGTAGACAGATATATCAAAACCCTTTTTTTTTAGTTGAAATAGAAAAAAAAATTTTTGGTAATGATAACAACCCCACAAGAGAAGATGTAGCAAAGAAACTTCTAGATTATTTAGAAAAAGAGGTAAAACTTGGAACAAAAGTAAATCATATTATGAGACATACTGTAGGACTTTATCACGGTCAAATAGGCTCAAAAGATTGGAAACGATATTTAAGTGATAATATGATGGCAAGAGACTCAGATTTTCAGAAAGCAAAACACATTATGACTATTGTTCAAAATAACGAAAAAGCCAATCAGGTAAGTGATTAATGGAACTATTAAACTTAGGAGAAATAATTAATCTTTTGACAGTTTTAGCTGCCGCTGCTGCTGTTGCTGGATTTATGGCTGGATTACTTGGAGTTGGTGGTGGTATTATTATGGTGCCCGCATTGTATTATGCTTTTACTGTTTTAGAGTTTGATATCGCAACAAGAATGCATTTATCTGTTGGTACATCATTAGCAATAATAATACCTACTTCAATTATTTCCACAAAAACTCATATGGAGTACGACGCTGTTGATTTTGATTTAGTAAAGTCTTTTGGAATATTTATTCTTTCAGGAGTAATAGCTGGAACTTTTCTTGCTGTTAATCTTAAAACACCATCATTAATTTTATTTTTTTCTATATTTGCTTTTTTAGTTGGTTTATTTTTTATTTTTTTAAGAGAAAAACTTGTAGATAATCCCAAGAAAATTTCTAATTTCGTAAAAAATATTTCTGGTATTTTGATTGGATTTATATCAGTTCCACTTGGAATCGGTGGTGGTTCATTAATGGTTCCATTTATGAGAACTTTTGGATATGATATTAGGAAATCTATTGGGACTTCAGCAGCAATAGGATTTTTGATAGCTATAAGCGGCACAATAACAATGATAACTGGTGGAAAAATAATTGATAATGTTAATTCGCCTTTTAGTTTTGGATATATAAATCTTCTAGGATTTATAGTATTTGTACCGGTCACCATGATTATGGCTAGATTAGGTGCTAAAGCAGTTTATAAAATTGATAAAAAATTATTAAGTAAAATTTTTGGAACTTTTTTGTTAATTGTAGCTATAAAGTTTTTTTATGAATATATTAATTTATAATTTTATTATTAATTAATGATTAAATTAGTTAAACAAAAAGTAAAAACAATTATTAGAAAAGTTTTTGCAAATGAAATTGAAAAAGATTTAATTTTAAAAGCAAAAATAATATCCTTAAAAAATAAAAAAAAAAATAGAATAAAAGATTTATCAGATGTTGAATTTAGTGTTTTTTCTCAATGGGGAGAAGATGGAATAATTGATTGGATAATAAATAAAATTGAAAGATTACCAAAAATTTTTTTAGAAATAGGAACAGAAGATTATACTGAGTCAAACACTCGTTTTTTATTAATGAATAAAAATTGGGATGGATTTTTAATTGAGGGGGATAAAAACAAAGTGAATAAAATTAAATCCCAACAAATTTTTTGGAAGTATAATTTAAAAGTTCAAAATAAATTCATTAATAAAGAAAATATTAATAAAATTATAAAAGAAATTAGCATTCCAAAAAAAATTGGGCTATTAAGCTTAGACATTGATAGTATAGACTATTGGATTTTAAAAGAAATTAAGGGAATAGATCCAACAATAATAATATGCGAATACAATTCTATATTTGGTACATCAAAATCAGTTACTGTTCCATACAAAAAAAATTTTATTAGAAACAAAGAACATTATAGTAATCTTTATTATGGAGCATCTATAAAAGCTTTTATAGATTTAATGATAAAAAAAAATTATATTTTTATTGGAACAAATTCTGCAGGAAATAATGCTTTTTTTGTTAAAAGAAAATTTTTCAAATTTAATAAGATTGTAAAAAATAAAAAAATATTTAATTCTAAATTTAGAGAAGGAAGAGATAAAAATGGTAAATTGAATTTTTTGGATAAAAAGAAATCTTTAAGAAAAATAAAAGATAAATTTGTTTTTGATATTAATTCAAAAAAGAATAAAAAAATTGTTGACTTAAATTTGTTAGCTTGAAATATTACATTCGATTTTATGGAAAAAAATATAATTAGCATTATCCACAAAAATCAACTTTATGCTTTATTAATTAAAAAAAGTAGAAGATTTAAAAAGAAAGGAGTTGATTTTATTACTAATAATAAAGATCTGTTGCAATTAGTTTTTTTAAATCATAAAAAAAATCATAAAATTAAATCCCATATCCATTCTAAAGAAAAAAGAGTAATCAATTATTGCACTGAAGTTTTACTAATCGAAAAAGGAAAATTAAAAGTTTCTTTTTTTGATAATAAAGGAAAAAATATTAAAAAAGACAAAGTTATAAATAAAGGTGATATCTTAATATTATTTAAGGGTGGGCATGGATTTACTTGTTATTCTAATACTCAAATCATTGAGGTAAAACAAGGCCCATATTTAATGAATAAAGATAAAAAAATATTAAAATAAAAAAATTGCAAAAATATAAAAAATTTATACCTGTAAATACTCCTCTGATAACTAAAGATGATGTTATTAATGTTTCTAAATGCATTAAATCTGGATGGATATCTTCTGAGGGGCCTGATGTCAAAAAATTTGAAAATAATTTTGCTAGATTTATAAAAAAAAAGTTTGGCTGTTCAGTTTCGAGTGGCACTGCAGCTCTAGAAATAGCTGTTAGATCTTTGAATTTAAAAAAAAATGATGAGATTATAATGCCTTCATTTACTATCATTTCTAATGCAAATGCTATTATCAAAAATTCACTAAAACCAATCCTTGTTGATGTAGACAAACATACTTGGAATATAAAAATTGACGAAATAGAAAAAAAAATAACGAAAAGAACAAAGTGTTTAATGTTACCACATATTTATGGTCTTTCTAATGATATGGATAAAATATTAAAATTAGTTAAAAAGTATAAACTATATTTGATAGAAGATGCAGCTGAAGTCCTAGGTTTAAAATATAAAAATAAATATTGTGGAAGTTTTGGCGATATAAGTATTTTTAGTTTTTATGCTAACAAACATATTACTACTGGTGAAGGTGGTATGTTATTAACTAATAATAATATATTATATAAAAGATTTAAATCTTTTAGAAATTTATGCTTTGGATCAAAATTGAATAGGTTTAATCATTTTGATATTGGTTGGAACTATAGATATACAAATATCCAAGCTTCTTTAGGCTTGAGCCAATTAAAAAGAATTAAAGAGATTATAAAAAAAAAAGAAATGATAGGAAATTATTATTATAATCACTTAAAAAATATAAAAGAAATTAGTTTACAACCAAATAAATTAAACTATAGCAAAAATATTTATTGGGTGTTTGGATTAGTTCTTAAAAAAAATCATAAAATTAGTTTTGATGATTTGTCTAAAGAACTAAACAAAAGAAATATCGGTACAAGACCTTTTTTTTGGCCAATACACAAGCAAGACGCATATAAAAAAATTAAAAGTTTTAAAAATTTGAAATTGCCCAATAGTGAGTTTATATCTAAAAATGGTCTTTATTTACCTTCAGGTCTAGGATTATCCAAACAAGAAATCAAGTATGTTAAAGATGTAATGTTGGATATTTTTAAGTAAAAAAAAAAGAGGTGATTTCAGTCTCCCTCCATCACCTCAAGATTATTTTAACTGATTCTCCTTATTTCAAAAAACTCTTTTTAGTTGAATTATTATAAGATCACTAAATCTAGCTTTTGTTTTCCCAACCTTTCATTTCCATTTTTAGTTATCAAGTAAGTTTCACCTAAATTCATTGCTAGATTGTTTTCTGAGTCCATTAATATCATATGCATAAAAAAAACATTTCCAATTTCAATAACATACTTATTTCCAGCATAAATCATTGGCCAATCCATCCAATTTGGTGAAAAAGTTGCTCCTAGAGAATAACCGCATGCGTTCATTCTTGCTTTACTGAATCCTAGATCATCAAAAGTTTTTGAATGTGCATCAAATACATCACCTATCTTATTTCCTGGTATCAATTTTTTTTCACAATTTTTTAAAGCATTAATGCAAGCATCGTACATTTCATGTTGTTTTTTATTAGCTCTACCAATTGGAATAGTTCTAAACATAGCTGAATGATAGTGTCTGTATGTCCCTGCCCATTCAATTGTTAACTGATCGATGTTAGAAAGAATCTGTTTTTCTGATTGATATCTACACAGTAAAGCGTTTTTTCCAGAACCTATTATGAATTCATTTGCTGGATAATCTCCACCACCTTTAAAAATTACTCTATTAATCTCTGCTAAAATTTTACTTTCACTTACTCCTGATTTTGCACATTTCCAAACCTCCTCTAACGCCATATCTGCAAGTTCTGCAGCTTTTCTTATATAAACAATTTCTTCTTTAGATTTTACAACTCTTAATTTAGATATTAGTTCAGATATGTCTTCAGTTGAGCAATAATTTTCAAGAGATTTATTTAATAATAAAGCATTTTTACCTGTTAAGCCGTATGCTTCATACTCGATTCCAATTTTTTTATTTTTAAGATTTAATTCATTTAAAATATTTTTTAAATCTTCTATTGGTTTTGAATTAAATTTATCGACCCAGATTCTTATGTCCTGAATGTTTGATGTATTTTGAGCTTGCCTCAGATCAGGTGCTCTTGTCAATAAAACCATGTTTCCTTTAATATCTATGATTAATGATTGAAAAAAAACATATCCAAAAGTATCATAACCCGTAAGCCAATACATAGACTCTTGTCTAAATAAAAGTAGAGCATCAATTTTTTGCTCATTCATTAACTTAAGAACCTTAGACTTTCTAATAGAAAATTCTTGATCTGTAAAATGGATACCCATTATTTTATTTTTACTTTTACAGACCCAAGTTTTGCAATTTTTCCTAGATATAAATTTTTACCTAAAATTGGAACAACCCCAACGGTCGATCCTGTAAAAATATAAAAATTATGATCAAGTTTTACTTTATCTTTTCTTAACTTATTTAAAACAAATTTGAGAGAGTTTAATGGGTTGACGTATACTGTATTTGTATTTCCTTTTACAACTTGATTAATTTTTTTATTCGAAATAGTTGCAGTTAAGTTGTTTGTGTTTAATATCTTTTTTTTTTCTGCACCGATTAAAAATTTTATATTTGCACCAAAATCACTTGAAAGATCACCTAAATATTTTATACCTTTTTTTTTCTGTCTGTAACCGACTATTTCAATACAAGGTGCTATTTTAAGTATAAATTTTTTAATATTTTTTGATGTAATTTTTTTACTTTCTTTAAAAAATTTTTCTGATATTAAAAAACATACTTCTAATTCTATACCTAAAGTAAATTTATTTATTTTTACAGATTTTCCACTTTTAATAAAATTTTTCTTGAAAACCGCAGCATAAAAAGGCTCTTTTTCTTTTAATTTTTTTAAAACTGGAAATGCTGTTCCTCCAGCCTTAAAACCAATTATTTTATCTTTGATTCTACTTTCGCATAACTTTCTTAGTTTTTGTGCTTCGACTAATTTCTTACAAAATTTGTTTGGTATTGGAGAAATAATTCTATTTTTCACAAAAGCTGAAGTAAGTTTATTTGCTGTTTTTTCAATTAAAGTATTTTTCATTATTAATTAACGAGGTAAAAATATAAAATTATTAAATAATTCAAAGTTTTTCAACTTAGAAATATCTTCTAAAGCTTTGCTATCGTAATAAAAAGCCTCATACCCAAGTGAATTTATATAATTTATTGACTCAATTACTTTCTTTTTCGAATATTTTTCCTCTATCTCTACTAATAAAATTGGTTTATTTTTTTTAATAGTTAATTTAGCTCCTTCGATTACCTCTAACTCATGACCCTCAACATCAATTTTGATAAAAGAAATATTATTATCAAAGTTAAACTCGTCTATTTTTCTAGTATTTATTTGAAATCTATCGAATTTATCAAAATTATTTTTGCTATGTATAGTTGCCTTTCCCATTTGATAATATTCTTCAAAGTTTATTTTACTAAAGTTAGAATTTCTTATGGGGACTTTTAGATCTAAAATTCCATTTTTATTACTTAATGCATAATTATATAAAGTAATATTTTTTATAATTTTTTTTAAATTTTTGTTTATATAATTAAAAATAATTGGATTTGGTTCAAAAGCGTGAACTTTATTAGAATATTTTGACATTTCATACGAATAAACACCCCTGTATACTCCAACGTCAATAGAATCAGATCCAGGTTTTATAAATTTTTTTAATAATTCTATTTCGTTTTCATCTTTTTTTTTTATAGATCTTTCCAATCTTTTTTTTAACAAAATAGATTCAGGTAGAAGATACTTCTTAAAAAAAAATTCAATTTCTTTGTTAAATTTAAGTCTCATTAATTTTTAAGTAAAGACATTGGATCGACTCTTGTTTGAAACCAATTAACTCTAAAATCCAAATGAGGACCAGTTGATCTTCCAGTAGATCCAACAGTTCCTATTATATCACCTTGATTAATTTGATCTCCAACCGACACAAGAACATTTTCTAAATGAGAATAAATTGTTGAAATACCATGACCATGATCCATAATTATTGTTCCACCAGTGTAGTATAAGTCCTCCTCAGCCATGGTTACCACTCCAGATCCAGATGACTTGATCATGGTTCCTTTTTTTGCGGCTATATCGATACCATAGTGAGGCCATTTGGGTTTTCCATTAAGAATTCTTTGACTTCCATATACACCACTAATTATACCATTAACTGGCATTATAAATTGATTTTTAAAAAATGTTAAATCTGAGTCAATAGATCTTGCTTTGCCAATTTTATTATTTTCTTCTTTAATTCTTTTATAAACTGACTCAGGAGGTGTTACTTTATTTTCTGGAAGTCCATCAATTCTTTGAATGTTATATTTCCTTTTAATAACTTTTTTAATTATAATTTCTTTTTTTCCATTCATAATCTTTGTTATTTTAACATCAAACTTTCTGTCTCTATCTAAACCAAAAACAAAAAAACCTTCTTCTGAAACCTTAACTTTTTTTTTGTCAATTATAATTTTTGCAGATGGATCTGTAGTTCCAATTATGTAACTTCCTTGAAGAAATTTACCTTTAAATTCTATTGCATTTAATTGATTAGTTGAAAGAATAATTGTTAAAAATATTAATCTAAATACTATTTTGCAGTCCATCCACCATCAACCAATAATGAAGTTCCTGTTATCATTGAAGCAGCATCTGAAGCTAAAAAAACAGCAGCGGAGGCAACATCTGATAATTCAGCAAATTTTCCAAGTGGAATATTTCCTAAAACTTCTTTTTTAAAAGATTTATTTTTTAAAAATTTTTTAGTCATTGGAGTTACAACAAAAGTGGGGCAAACTGTATTAACTCTTATGTTAAATTTTGCAAGGTCAATAGCCATACCTTTAGTTAGGCCCTCTAAACCAAACTTAGTCATATTATATACACTCCTTATAGGTCCACCAACATGCCCCATTTGTGAGGACATATTAATAATTGAGCCACCTTTTTTCTTTCGATCTTTAGATTTAATCATTTTAAGAGCACAAAGTTGTGCCAAATTGAAAGTTGCCATTGTATTAATTTTGACTAAATACTCCATGTTTTTGGTCTTAACTTTTGTAAAATGTTCAGGAATGTTATTTCCAGCGTTATTTATTAAAATATCAATTTTTAATTGTTTATTAATAATTTCTTTTATCTGATTATAATTTGTTATATCGCATACATAAAATTTGCACTTTGATTTAAGCTTTTTAATTTTTTTAGACACTTCCTCTAAATCTTTTTTTGTTCTACTAACTATGATTAAATTAGCACCGGCTTCTGCAAGGGCAATTGCACAAGCTCTTCCAATTCCTTTGCCGGCACCTGAAACAAGAGCTGTTTTATTTTTTAAATTATAGTTTTTTAAAAACATATTATATGAATATCTTTAAATCAGTATAAATCAATTCAATTGCTACTAATAAAATAGCTATTAAACCTAGCCATGCAATCCATTTATACTTTTTAATCCATTGTGAAATCAAATTAGCCGCTACTGCCATTAAAGCAATTGATAAAATAAGTCCAAATATTAAAAGAGCATAATGGTCTCTTGCTGCTCCTGCAACAGCTAGCACATTATCTAAACTCATAGTTACATCAGCAATAATAATTGTAGTAATCGCTTTAGTAAAATTTGATTTGGTTACGTCTGGTTTTTTTTCAATTTCTCCTCCACCTTTAACTACATCTACATAGAGTTTATAACAAACATAAATAAGCAATATTCCACCAACCAGCCGTAAGCCAGTTAATTGAAGAAGGTAAGCTGTAATCAAAGTAAATATAATCCGCAAAATAATTGCAGCACTTATTCCCCAAAAAATAATTTTTTTTCTTTGCTCTAACGGAAACTGAGAAGCTACCATTCCTATGATAATCGCATTATCTCCTGCTAAAACTAAATCCAATAGTATAATTTGAATAAAAATGATTATTTGTTCTGTCAACATTATCCGTTGATTATCATATCAGCACCCTTTTCGGCAATCATTATGGTGGGAGCATTTGTGTTGCCAGATGTTATATTGGGCATTATAGAAGCATCTATAATTCTTAAATTTTCGATTCCTCTCACTTTTAATTTTTCATCTACCACAGACATATCATCTTGACCCATTTTACAAGTACCAACTGGATGAAATATAGTTTGAGTAAAGTCACTTCCAGCCTTTACTAATTCTTCATCATCTTGAATATGAATACCAGGCCTATATTCTTCTGGCTCATATTTTTTAAAAGTATCTGTTTCTAACATTATTTTTCTTACAAGCTTTAGTCCTTGAGCAGCTACATGTCTATCCTCATCAGTTGATAGATAGTTCATTTTAATTTTAGGATAGTCTCTAATATTTTTACTTATTATATTTATCTCTCCTCTGCTTGTAGGTCGTATATTTGCAACTGTTGGAGTTATACCTTCAAAATCGTGCAATTTACTAGCACCCAAAATATCTGTACTTATAGGCTGAACATGAAATTGTAAGTTTGGTGTTGCTCTTGTACTATCACTTTTAGCAAAAGCACAAACTTGACTTGCACCCATAGTCATTGGACCACTTTGATTTAAAACATATTCAAGTCCAATTAAAAAATTTCCAAATAAACTATTGATCTTTTTATTTAATGATTTTAAATTTTTTACTTTGTAAACAGGTCTAAACATTAAATGATCTTGAAGATTTTTACCAACACCCTTCAATTCATTTATAACATTGATACCTAAATCTTTTAATTTACTATGGTTACCTATTCCTGATATTTGCAGTATATGGGGTGATCCTATTGATCCTGCTGATAAGATAATTTCTTTATTAGCTTTTACGTTTATTGATTTATTATCTATAAAATAATTAACACTAGAAGCTTTTTTGTTTTCAAAATTTATTTTTTCAACTAGAGCATTTGTGACAATTTTAAGATTTGTCCTATTTTTTATTGGATTTAGATAACCTTTGGCAGAACTACATCTTAGCTTTAATCCAAAATGACTATGACTTGTAGTGAATTGATAAAATCCAACACCAAAATTATCACCAGTATTAAAATCATTAGTTTTAGGAATTCCACTTTCTTCAGCAGCATTAATAAATTCATCTAACATTTTTAATCTTATCTTTTTGTTGGCAACCATTATTGGTCCTTGAGTACTGTGATATTCGTTGTCACCTAATTCATTATTTTCAGATTTAATAAAGTAAGGCAGAACATCCTTCCATGACCAACCTGCATTTCCCAATTGTCGCCAATTATCATAATCATTACTTTGCCCCCTAATCCAAAGAAGGCCATTAATTGATGAACTTCCACCTAATGTTTTTCCTCTAGGATATCTTATTGATCTATTGTTCATCGTTTCATCTTTTTCAGTATGAAAACACCAATCTACTTTAGGGTTGTGCATAGTTTTATAATAACCAACAGGTATATGAATCCAGGGATAAGTATCTTTTCCACCGGCTTCGATTAAAAGCACTTTGTTTTTTTTATTTTCTGAAAGCCTATTAGCTAAAACACAACCTGCTGAACCAGCTCCAATAATTATATAGTCAAAATTATCCATTAATAATTATGTTTATAATCATAAATTGTTAAAATTCCAATAATTGCTGGAGAAATGAGTTAATTTTTCTCAATAATTGTTCTTGAGTATTTTTTTATAGTTTGAAAGGATAAGTTTTATAAAAAAACATTAAGAGAGGAAAGATTAATATGAAAAAAATCATATCAATGATGTTTGCTGCGATTATAGTACTTGGCTTTATGTCAAATGCTAATGCAAAAACATTAAAATGTCAGACAGTTCTTAACACTAAAGCCGATGAGGTTAAAATGTTAAAGGACTTTACTGATACAGTAACAGCTTTAACTGATGGTTCTTTAAAATTTGAAATTTTACCAGCAGGAGCTGTTGTTGGAGTTAAAGAAACTTTAGATGCAGTTGATA
>MDTA01003853.1_pt1 | contig 11311 bp, 9 predicted proteins | sample 811151 | NCBI WGS metagenome assembly MDTA01 (sample SAMN05326648, study PRJNA326480) | marine metagenome | isolation source: seawater | place: Indian Ocean: South | collected 2010 | reverse complement strand
GATGTTTTTAAAGAAATATTTTTTATATCAAATATTAATACATCAGCTTTTTTATTTTTTAATGAGTAAGTAACTATTTTTCTGTTTTTAATTTTTTTTACAATTGATTTTAAATTTTTGTCGTCTAAACAAATAATTGAAGTACCATAAAAAGGAAGCATGTTGATAAATTTTTCAAATGATTTAATTAGATTTTCTTTTGTTTTATAAAAATCAAGGTGCTCAATATCTAGATTAGTTATAATTGAGATTTGATGGGGTAGCTTTAAAAATGATCCATCGCTCTCATCTGCTTCTACTATCATCCAATCACCTTTTCCATATCTATTATTTCTAGATAATGAATTAATAATACCTCCATTAACAATAGTGGGATCTAAATTTGCTTGATTGAAAATGTTACCAACAAGACTTGTAGTTGTAGTTTTTCCATGAGAACCAGCTATAGCTATTGATTTTTTGTTTTTCATTAACTCTCCAAGCATATCTGCTCTTGAGAGAATTGGTATTTTTTTTTTAATTGCAGATTTAATTTCAGGATTATTTTTTTTTATTGCTGAAGAAAAAACTACTGAGTTTACTTTGGCAATATTTTTTTTGTCATGTCCTAAAAAAAACTTTATTCCTTTTTTCTTTAATCTATTTGTATTTTCATTAGAGCTAATATCACTTCCTTGAATTATGTATCCTTTATCTTGCATTAATTCAGCAATGCCTGACATTCCTATTCCCGATATACCTATAAAATGAATTTTAATTTTGTTTTTCATCTGTTATCAAATTATAAATTAAAGAATTAGAGTTTTTAATCATGATTTTATTAAAGTTCTTTTGCATTGATTTTATTTTATAAGGATATTTGTAAATTTCATAAATATAATTTTTTGCTTTATTTAGTTCATTTAAATTTTGATCTAATATAATTGCTAGACCATTTTTTTGTAATATGGATGCATTATAAAATTGATGATTGTCTTTAGCAAAAGGTAATGGTATCAATATAGAGGGTATTTTATAATTTATTAGATCGTTAACTGAACCAGCACCAGATCTTGATATAACAATTGAACTTTCATTTAAGACTTCCTCAATGTAGTAAAAATAATCTTTTATTATAACCTCTGATTTCAAATTTTGTAAATCTCCGGAAATAAATTTTATCATGTGTTTAGGACACTGAATAATAAATTTTGCATGTATAATATTTTCTTTATCTATATTTTTTATAAGATTTAATGCAAATTTTGATATAAATTCAGAACCCTGACTACCTCCATAAATAAAAACTGTAAATTTCTTTTTATTTGTTTTATTTTTAAACAAATTTAATTTATTTTTTTCAGGTGAGCCAACTACATATGATTTAATTTTTAATTTGTTGTTTAAATTTGATAAAATATTAAAATTTAGAAAAAGTTTGTTAGCAAAATTTAGAAAAAAAATATTTGTTCTTCCTAATATGGAGTTTTGTTCATGAATATAAATATTCATTTTATAAAAAGATTTTAAAATTATACTAGATAACATTGGAGAAAATGATGAATAACTTCCAAAAGAGATTATATTATTCGGCTTAAAAAAAAGAATTATTATAAAAGATTGAAAAAAACCTAAGAAAAGACTTATACAACCAAAAAACTTTAAAAAGATACCGCCACTCAAATTTGAACTATAAATAGTATGAACTTTACCTCTATAGTCACTAATGTACTTTTGAGCTCTTTTATCAATAATAATTTTACAGTTAATATTTTTTTTGTTTAAATAATTAGCTAAATTTACTGCTGGCAATACATGACCTCCAGTTCCTCCAGTGATTAGTAAATATTTTTTACTCATGAATTGTCATTTTTTTTACTTGTTAATGATAGTAAAAATCCAAATAGTATTGCTATTGATATCATAGAAGAACCGCCATAACTTACAAAGGGTAGTGTCATACCCTTTGTTGGTATTAATCCTAGTGAGCTAAATATATTAATTAAGCACTGTAATCCGAAAGAGCATATTAAACCGCTTATAGCTAGTATTTTATATGGTACATTTAATTTTAAAACATTTAATAAACTTCTAACAATAATAGATAAAATAATAAAAATAATTATCAGACAAAAAATAAAACCTAGTTCCTCACCAGCAACAGCAAAAATAAAATCAGTATTAGCATCAGGGATTTTTTCTTTTAATATACCTTGCCCAGGACCTTTGCCAAATAAGCCACCATTTTTAAAAGCTTTTAAACTTAAATCAATTTGGTATGTATCAGATCCACCGATACCTCCAAGAAAAGAATTAATCCTTAATTGAACATGATCAAAAATTATGTATGATAATATCGATACACCGACTATAAATATTAGGGCTATTATTACTAAAAAAATTGATAAACCTGCTACAAATAATTGACAAAAAAAGGTTGCTGAAACTAGTACTGTCATTCCTAAGTCAGGTTGCATTAAAATTAAAATTAAAAGAAAGAAAAAGAAAGAAAAAAGCAATGGAAGATAAAATTTTTTATCTTCTATTGATTTACTAATACACCAAGCTGTAAGTATAACAAACATTGGCTTTATAATTTCCGAGGGTTGGAGTGTAAAATTAAATACTTGAAACCATCTTTTAGCACCCTTAACTTCAAAATCTAAAAAAAGAATAATAATCATTAAAATTAGTAAAAAAATAAAACAAAAGAGAGAAATTCTTCTAATATTTTTGTCGTTAAGATTTGTTAAAATGAAAAGTAATAAAATTGAAAAGATAAAAAAAATCGTGTGTCTATTAATGGAAAAATTTTCATCAATTGAAAAAGATAATATTAAACCTGTAAATCCTAAAGATAGGATCAAAATAAAATTTATTCTATCAATTGAAATCCACCAATTAATTATTTTTTTCATAATTTTTTTAAATTCATTTTAAATAATTTTGTAAAATCTTTTCCTCTTTCTTCAAAATTTTTATATTGATCAAAAGAAGTGCAAGCTGGTGCAAATAAAACGGTTGAGTAATCATTACTCTTCTTAATATCATTTATAACTTGGTTAATTAATAATTTTAAATTTTTATATTTTTTTACTTTTAACTCTTTTTTTAATTTTTTTTCAATCATAGAAGCAGATTTTCCAAATACATATAGATTTTTAATTTTTTTTTTATAATTTAAAATAATTTCAAAATTTTTTTCTTTTGCAATACCACCTAGAATTAAGTAAATATTATTGTAATTTTCAATTGAATTGATTGTTGAACTTAAATTTGTTGACTTACTATTGTTAACAATTTTATACTTATTAGAATTATAAATCACTGTTGATCTATATGGCAAACCTTTAAAATTTTTTACAATACTTTTAAAATTATTTTCTGATAAATTAAGTAATTTTGTGCAAATATAGGCTATTAGTATGTTTTGATTATTAAAATTTTCATTTAAATATTTTGAAATATTTTTTAAAAATAATTTTTTATTTTTTTTAAAATAATTATCTAAAATATAATTATTTCCCATATAGACATCAGCATTTGAATTTATAATTGAAAAACTGATTTTATTTTTTATATTTTTTTGTTTGAATAAATTTCTTGAATATTCATCATCAATAGATATTAAATTAAATCCCTTTTTTGAAATTATATTCTTTTTTTGATTTATATAATCATTAAAATTATTGTATCTGTCCAAATGATCAGTTGCTAAATTAGTAATAATTGAAATATTGGTATTTAACTTTTTTACTTTTTCCAACTGAAATGAACTTAGTTCTATTACATGAAATTTATATGAATTTCTTGATAAAAATGCATTACATAAAGGTTTGCCAATGTTTCCCCCGACAAATGCTTTTAATTTATTTTTCTTTAAAATATCTCCAATCAATTTTGTAGTTGTAGATTTTCCATTCGTACCTGTTATTGCAATTACTTTTTGTTTTTCTAAATTTGAAACGTATAAGTTTAAATCTCTTTTGATTTTTAATGATTTATTTTTTATTTCAAATTTCTTTTGCCTTATTGAAATCCCAGGGGATACAAAGATTTCTTTGAAATTATTTAAATTTTGATATTTTGGATTGAAAAAAATATTTTTATCAAATTTTTTTTTTAATTTTTTTCTTACTGATAAATTATCATCCCATATTTTAAAATTGAGATTTTTTTTTTGTAATAATTTTGTTATAGCAATACCTGATTTTTGTAATCCATAAACTAAAAACATATTATCTTATTCTTAAAGTTGCTAATCCTATTAGTGCAAGTACAATAGTTATAATCCAAAAACGAATGACAATTGTAGACTCAGCCCATCCCTTTTTTTCAAAATGATGGTGTAATGGGGCCATTAAAAAAACTCTTCTACCAGTCATTTTGAAAATTAAAACTTGAATAATTACTGAAAAAGTTTCTAATACAAATAATCCTCCAATAATAGCTAGTAATATTTCGTGTTTACACATTATTGCAATCGAGCCTAATGAACTGCCTAATGCCAGTGATCCAGTATCTCCCATAAACACTTTTGCTGGAGGTGCATTAAACCATAAAAATCCTAGTGCAGCTCCAATAAGAGAGCCACAAAATACAGCTAATTCACCAGTTCCAGGAATATATTTTATTAATAAATAATTAGAAAAAACCATATTTCCTGTGACATAAACTATAAATGCAAATGACATTGAAACAATCATAACTGGAACAATTGCTAAACCGTCTAGACCATCAGTTAAATTTACAGAATTGGCTGAACCAATAATAATAAATATAGATATTAAGAAATAAAAAATTCCAAAATCTATAATTAAGTTCTTAAAAAATGGAAAAGTCATTGAATTACCAATATTTGGTTCATGGTTATTAATTATTAAATAAGTTATAAGTAAGCTAAATATTATTTGATAAGATATTCTAGTTTTTGATGATATTCCAATACTAGAATTTGCTTTTATTTTTTTATAGTCATCTGCAAAACCTATAAATCCAAAAACTATAATAGTTAATATTGATATCCATATGAAATTATTATTTAAATCAGCCCATAATATAGTTGAAACTAAGACACTTAATATAATTAAAAGGCCGCCCATTGTAGGTGTTCCTTTTTTAGCAATAATATGTGACTCAGGACCATCTTTTCTTATAGGTTGACCTTCGGGTTGAATAATAGTCAATTTATTAATTAAGTAATTTCCAAATATAAGTGAAAAAAATAATCCTGTTAGTATTGCTGCTCCTGATCTAAACGTAATATAACTAAAAACGTTTAAAAAACTAAATATTGACTGGTATTCAAAAGCTAAAAATTTTATCAAATCAAATTACCTTTTTTTAATAATTCTTTTGCAAACTTATTTATTTCTGTTGAATTTGAACATTTAATTAAAATAGTGTCATCATTATGTAAATTCTTATTTAAAAAAGTCATAATTTTATTTTTACTATCGAGGCAAATTAACTCATTATTTGGATTAAGCAATTTTTTTACAGATCTTTCATAAAATTTTCCACATAAAATAACAAATCTAAATAAAAACTTATCTAATTTCTTTAATAGATTTAGATGAAATTTATAAGAATTATGACCTAATTCATTCATATTACCAAGTATTAGTATTTTTTTTCTATTCACTTTTTTAATGTTATTAAAATATTCTATACTTTGTATCATTGTGTCTGGGTTAGCATTATAAGACTCATCAATTATATTTATTTTAATGTTATTTAAGTACAATTTATGAATTAAGCCTCTGCCCTCAACCGGTCTTAAATATTTATATCTCTTTGCAATTGTATTAATTTCTAAATAATTTTCAGAAAAAAAAGCAAAACAAAATAACAAATTATTTAATCTAAACTTAATTGGATTCTTAAAATTTAAAGTCATTAATTTTTTATTGATTGAAAAATTTACCTCATAAGATTGTTTTTTTTTTAAAATATTTTTAATAAAATATTTTTTTGAAAAATTATCAATACGAATTAATTTTAATTTTTTTTCCTTATAAGCCTTTTGTAGAATAATATTTTCTTGTTTGGTAGTTATATTTAAATAAAGTTTTTTTCTATTTTTATTATATTTTGACACAAATATATCTGACTTTTCTCTAGCAATGTTGCTTTGAGATTTAAAATTTTCAAGATGAGTTGATTGGATATTTGTAATAAATATTTGGGATGGTTGAATAATTTTAGTTAAATTTTTAATTTCACCAAAATTATTTGTACCTAATTCAAAAATTGCGTAAGCTGAATCTAAATTAACATTCAATATAGAAATTAAAACACCCAATTCATTATTATAACTTTTCTTAGAAAACGAAATGGTATTATTCTTTTTTAAAAAAAAAGCCAGTGTCTCTTTTAATGTTGTTTTACCTGCACTACCAGTTATACCTATTACCTCTCCATTGTATAACTGCCTTTTTCTTTTTGCTAAATTCTTTAAATATTCAAAAATATTATTAACATAAATAACTTTTTCATTTTTTTCGTAATATTTATTATCAGTTAAACAAAACCTAGCGCCCTTCTCTATAGCAGATGAAATAAATTTATTTCCATGAAAATTTTTTCCTTTTAAGGCTATAAAAATATCTCCTTTCTTAATTTCTTCACTTGAAATTTTTAATTTTTCCTTTCTAAAAACTAAATATTTTTCAAATTTATTCTTAATACTCATTATTTATAAAATTTTTAACTATTTCATGATCATCAAATTTATATTTTTTATTTTTAATGTGTTGAAATTTTTCATGTCCTTTACCCGCTATTATTAAAATTTCACTTTTTTTAAGATCCTTAATTGCATTTTTTATTGCTGTTCTTCTATTTGGAATTTCAATAGCCTTAGGGCAATATTCAATAATACTTTTTCTTATATTATTTGCATTTTCATTTCTTGGGTTATCATCTGTAACATAAACTTTACTTGAATACTTGTTTGCTAAAATACCCATTGTTTTTCTTTTACTTTTATCCCTATCCCCACCACAGCCAAATAATAAAATTGGTTTTAATTTATTTGATTTGAATGCTTTTAAAGTTCTTTTAAGAGCATCAGGTGTGTGTGCATAATCTATAATAATATTTGATTTTATTCTTTTGTAATATATTTTTTGAAATCTTCCTGGCGGATTTGTAACTTTCGACAAAATCTTAATAATTTTTCTAATATCTATATTCAGAGCTAAGCAACATGAGATTGCACACTCTAAGTTTTCAAATTCTATATCAGTATTTATATTTTTAATATTAATTTTATATTTTTTATCATTTACATAAAGATACTTAAAATTATTCTCATTTATTACAGATACATAATTGTTACCAAAATATATGGTATTGATTTTTTTTTTATCAAAATTTTTTTTTAGAAAAGAAATATTTTTTATTCTAGAGTTAATTATTGCTATACCATCTTTCTGTAAATGTTTAGTAAAAAGTTTTATTTTTGCTTTTTTATAATTTGAAAAAGTTTTATGAAAATCAAGATGATCATTTGAAATATTTGTAATTGCCGCAATGTCAATAGGATAATTTCTTATTCTATTCTGTTCCAAAGCATGACTAGAAGCTTCAAAAATATAAAAATATTTTATTTTTTTTTTAAATGAACCATATTTGTACAATTCTTCATATGCTGGAGTCGTTAATAAAATTTCATTAGATTTTTTTCCATTAATATAATGGCCTAAAGTACCAGCAGTTGTATTATTGTATTTTAGTAAATTAAGAATTTTTGAAATATACCAAACAACAGAAGTTTTCCCATTTGTGCCAGTAATTGCTATTGTTTTATAGGGTTGATTATAAATTTTTTCCAACAAAAATTGTGTTTCTTTAGTTATATCAGATACTATAAATTGAGGAATTTCTAAAAATTTAAAATGTTTATTTGAAATTATTGCTGGAATTTTATTTTTTAAAGCTTCTTTAATATATTCTTTCTTTACTTTTGAATTTTTATCATAAATTAAAATTGTATTTTTGTTTGTTAATTTTGAATTGGATGTGATTGATGAGAAATATTTATTTTTCTCAAAATTATATGCCTTTCGAATATTTATTGTATTATATAAATTAGATAACAGCATTTAAAATTTTATATAAAAAGTTTGTGTCTGCTTTAAGATAGTCCTCTTTATTATTTTTTGGTATATTATATAAATTAATAATATTTAAAATTATTTCTCTTACTAAAGGAGCGCTCACTCTAGCACCTGTCATTTTTTGATTTGTCCCTTTTTTCTTTTTTGGGTATTCAATTGCTGTATAAATTACATATTCTGGATCATTGATAGGAAATACACTTATAAAAGATGTTAAGTTTCTATCCTTAAAATATCCACCTTTAGGATTTATTAATTCTGATGTTCCTGTTTTACCACCAATTTGATAACCTTCAATCTTAACTCTTGGACCAGTATAATCTGTTTTGATAATCACAGAATTTAGTAAATTTAAAAAGAATTTAGAAGACTTATTGTTGTTTAATACTTTTTTTGTTTTATTCTTTTTGTTCAACAACAGTGTAGGATAAACCTCTTCTCCACCATTAGAGAGTGAGGCATAGGCTTTAACTAAATGTAGAGGAGTAACAGAAAAACCATGTCCAAAACCAATCGTAGCTGTTTCAACTGGTCCCCAATTATTTTTATTGCCTAAGGGAGCTGCTGACTCTTTATTTTCAATATTAATTCGATCACTAAAACCAATTTTATCGAAGAAACTGATTTGATTTCTTTTTCCTATTTTTGATGCTATTTGAGCAGTGCCAATATTTGAGGACTCAACAATAATTTTTTCAATATCATAAATTCCGTCACCTTTATATTTATCATAATCACCAATATTTAAGTATTTTTTTGTTACATCAAATTTCGTATTTGAGTCAATGACTCCTAAATCAAAGCCCATAGTAGCAGTAATTGGCTTGAAGGTTGATCCCATTTCAAAATTAGACTGAAAAACCCTATTTATTAAATTTTCTTTTTTAAAAGATAAATTATTTTGGGGATTATAATCTGGTAAACTTACTGAAGATAAAATTTCACCATTTTTTATATTCAATACAATAGCTAATCCAGAGTTAGCTCTATAAAATTCAATGGTATCATAAAGGCTTGTTCTTACCTTTTGTTGCAGGTTAATATCGATACTCGTATGAATATCCTTAGATTTTAAAAGATCATGATTAAAATATCTTTCAATTCCATTCTGACCTTTTTGATCAATATCTACATGTCCAATAATATGTGATGAGACATGTTTATAAGGATATATTCTTTTAAATTCAGTATGACTTTTAATATTTATTTCACCTAAATTAATAATCTTTTGATACTCAATTGGTGTTATTTTTCTTTTGATCCAAACAAAATTATTTTTAGATGATAATTTAGACAATAATTTATCTGAGCTCAAATTAAGAATAGATCCAAGTTTTTTTGATAATTGTTTTTTATTTTTAATTTTATTTGGATTGATAGAAAGGGATACACTTTTTATAGATGTCGCCAATGTATTTCCATTTCTATCGAATATATCTCCTCTAATTTCATTTTTTTGAACAATATATTTATCATTAACTATTTCTGGAAATAACATGATTGTAGAAATTCTATAAATAGAAATAAAATATACAAATATAAAAATAGTAATTGAGAAAAAAACTCTAGAATGCAATAATTTTAATGAATCACTATCAAATAACTTTAATTTTTTTACCATCTGTATCAGTTATTTGATTTAATTAATTTAAAATCATTTTTTTCTTCTAAGATTTGATTAATCGTAACTATATTTGGTAAGGAATTATTATTTGATTGAAAAAAATACAAATTATATAATTTTTGCAAATATGAACTATTTTTATGAGTAATTAACTCCAACTTGTTAATTTTTAAATTTTCAGAAATTTTTACTATTTCTAAACTAAGTATGTTGTTATCCTTCTCAATTTCTCTTGTTTTATTAGCAATAAAGATCATTAAAAAAACCAAACTTAAATTAAGAAAAAGAAAAGAAACAATTAGCTTTGTATATTTCATTACAATATTTTTTTTGCTACCCGAAGTTTTGCTGATCTAGATCTGGGATTATTTGAAATCTCAGAAGCTGATGGTACTATTGGTTTTTTGGTGATTATTTGAAGTTTAGTTACCAGTTTATCAGGTAACTCCGGGTAGTGGCGGGAGGAACGCCATCGTTTACCACTATTGTGGTTGAAAAATTCTTTCACAATTCTATCTTCTAGACTTTGGAAAGAAACTACTAAAATTAGACCATCTTTTTTTAAGATATTTAAGGTTTTTTCTAAACTTTTTTTTAGTTCATTTAATTCATCATTTACATAAACTCTTATTGCTTGAAATGTTTTTGTTGCTGGATGTGTCTTATTTGTAAATTGTTTTTTTTTAGGTATACAATTTTTAATAATAGTTGATAATTCTTTTGTATTTGTAATAAACTTTATTTTTCTATTTTTAACTATTTCTTTTGCTATTACTTTTGAGTATCTTTCTTCTCCGTATTCGTAGATAATATTAGCTAAATTTTTTTCTTCATAATTATTTACAATATCATAAGCTTTTTTATCAGAATGACCCATTCGCATATCAAGAGGTCCATCTTGATTAAATGAGAAACCTCTTTCTGCATTATCTATCTGATTAGAACTTGTGCCCAGGTCAAAAAGAATGATATCAAATTTTTTTTCCTTTAATTTTGAAGAATTAACTATTTCCTCTATTTTACTAAATTTATCATTTATAAATGTGAAATTTAAATATTTAGACTCAATTTCTCTAGAAAAAATTTTTGAAATTGGATCTCTGTCTATTGCTAATAATTGATTTACATTTAGTTTTTCTAAGATACCTCTAGAATAACCGCCTCCTCCAAATGTAGCATCTATAATGTTCAATGATCTAGTTGATGGTAAAAAAGAAATTATTTCATTTAGCATCACAGGTGTATGAAAGTTTTTCATGTTATTTTTGTTGTGTAAGCATTATGCGCAATGATTTTTTCTCTTCCAAAAGTCTTTTTCTTGAAATTTCAGTATTTTTTAATCCTTTTTTTGGCTCCCATATCTGAAAAAAATGTCCCTGACCAAAAAACGCTGCTTCATTTTTAATTCCAGCATATAACTTTAATTCATCAGGAATTAAGAATCTTCCTTCTTTATCAATATTAGTTGTAACTATTTCAGAAAATATTGAAGATGAAAAATCATCATAATCCTCTGAAAAAAAATCTAAGTTATTAATTCTTTTTGCAATTTCTTTTAATCTTCCAACACCACACCCTTCAATTG
>MDTA01179033.1_pt1 | contig 11312 bp, 12 predicted proteins | sample 811151 | NCBI WGS metagenome assembly MDTA01 (sample SAMN05326648, study PRJNA326480) | marine metagenome | isolation source: seawater | place: Indian Ocean: South | collected 2010 | reverse complement strand
GTCAATTAATTTAGTAGATAAGTGTATTAATATATAAGTTTTGTCTAATATATTTATACTTTGTCTACTTTCTGTCCATAACAATATGATATGAAAACAGAAGTGTCAACAAATTTTTTGAAAAAAAGTGGATATTTTTAAGGGTTACTTTTTAGAGTATTTCTTCTTGAATTTAGCCACACGGCCTTCTTTAGTCTCTATACGACCTTTACCTGTGTAGAAGGGGTGTGATTCTGATGAAGTCTCAATTTTATAGACTGGATATTCATTACCATCCTCATATTTCATTGTTTCATTGGTCTTGAGAGTTGACGATAACAAAAAGCTTTTGTTACATGTAACATCATGAAATATTACTGGTTTGTAGTCTGGATGAATATCTTTCTTCATATTGATGCGTAATATATCATATTTTATGAGAATTTTAATCTTTTAGTGCTATAAAATTAGTATGGATTTGATACAAATAACTGATCTACATATTTCAAAAAATAAGGACGAGTCAAAGCATGACTGCAAGCCCTATGAGAAATTGATAAATATTCTAGAGCACATAAAAACTGAATATCCAGAAGAATGTAACCTCATTATCACCGGTGATTTATCAAGTGATTTTACAGAAAAGTCATATCAAAATATTAAGGATTTACTAAAGCAGTTCAAATTCAATGTGAGCATATTGCCTGGTAATCATGATGATTTAGAAATGATGAGAAAGATATGTGATGATCAGATAACGCTGAGATCCATAGAATGTGTGAATAAACCTTTTGCAGTGTTTAATTTTGATACTCACGTTCAAGATAACGTGAGAGGATATTTAAATATAAAGGAAATAAAAAACTTAGAAAAGCATCTATCTGAAAATAAATCAAAAGTCATCATTTTCACACATCACCCCATCATAAAAGTTGGCTCAGAATGGATTGATAACAATATTACAGAGAACAATAATGTTCTTATACAACTGATGCTTAAATATCATGATACCTCTTTTCATGTATTCTCAGGACATGTACATCAATCATTTTACAAGAGAATAAACAATATTGAATTCCATACAACACCGTCAACATGTTATCAATTCAAAGTAAAGTCACAAGAGTTTTGTGTTGACAAAATACTTAGTAATGGTTACCGCGTAATAGCTCTACGCGGTAACACATTAAAGACTAATGTTATTAGGCTATGATTTAGTTATAGCTCGATTCTCCATGAGAAGATATATCAACACCAGTTTCTTCATCTTCATTAGTAACCCTTAGATTACCCGTAAAAATTTCTGCAACTTTGATAGCCACAAGAGTGAAGACTGTACACCATATGATCGTAAAGACTACTCCAAATAGTTGTATCAAGAATTGATCTGATATTGAATTGTCGAGTCCCAATCCTCCAAATTGAGATGAAGCAAATACAGCTGTTAGTAGTGTACCAAGTATCCCACCAACTCCATGTACTGGAAATACATCGAGTGAGTCATCAATATTAATTTTATTCTTAATATATTGAGTTGCCTCGTAACAAATTAATCCTGCTAGTGTTCCAATCACAATAGCCCCCATGGGCCCAACAAAACCTGATGCTGGAGTTATAGTTCCTAGACCAGCAACCATACCTGTAACAATTCCTAAAACACTTGGTTTTCCGGATTTTGACCACTCTCTAAACATCCATGCAAGTGAACCTGTTGCTGCACCGATATGAGTTACGAGCATTGCCATACCTGCCGACTGATCAGCAGCTAGAGCAGAACCAGCATTAAAACCAAACCATCCAACCCAGAGCATGGAAGCACCTGCTACTGTCATACTTAGGTTGTGAGGTGGCATAGGAACAGATTGAAAACCAGTCCTATTACCCAAGTAAATTGCAAGAACTAATGCGGCAACACCTGCGTTTATATGGACAACTGTGCCTCCTGCAAAATCCATGAGGCCCATATCACCTAAAAAGCCTCCTCCCCAAACCATATGACATATTGGAGCGTAAACTAAAATCATCCAAACAAAGCTAAATACAAACATAGACGAGAATTTCATTCTTTCAGCGAAACCTCCAACAATTAGTGCCGGTGTGATAATTGCAAAAGTTAGTTGAAACATGATAAATACTGTCTCAGGTATATCACCAGACATAGTACTAACAGACAATCCACTCAAAAATGCATTATCAAGACCCCCTATGTATGAATTCACAGAACCACCATCTCCAAAGGCTAAGCTATATAGAAACGCAACCCACATGACACTTACCAAACAGGCAAGACTAAAACACTGCATCAATACTGAAAGAACATTTTTACTACGTACAAGTCCCCCATAGAAAAAAGCTAATCCTGGCAAGGTCATTAGTAGTACTAGAGCCGTAGAGGTCAATATCCAAGCAGTATTTGCGTTAGAAATTTCACCATCTGATGCTATAGCAACATCAACATTAGAAAATAAAAGGAGTCCAGTCAGCACTCCAAAATAAGTATATTTAATCATCGTATTTTTCCCTCATTCATTGTTATTTATGGTGCAATTACTGTGCCAAAATAGTGCGAAATATAAATTTTAAAAAAGTTTGTAAAATCAGCCCATCTGAATTAGTTTTAGTTATTAATAATTAAAAAATTAAAAATGATGCTACCAAATAGAGCATGAAGCACTAAATATGAACATTGAAACTGACATAGTAATTATCGGCGCAGGTCCATCAGGCTGTATGGCTGCAAGTATTTTGAGAGATGCAGGCAGAAGTGTTCTACTTTTAGACAAAAGTACATTTCCAAGACACAAATCATGTGCTGGTGGATTGACGCCAAAAACCATAGCTGAACTTCCATTTGATATTAACTCATTGAGCCAACATAACTCCGAAAAGATGCTCTTCAAGTTTACTAATGGAAAAACTGTTGATTTAAACAACGAACTTGGTGCTTGCAAGATGGTTATAAGAGAGGAGTTTGACAATTATTTTTTCAATTATGTACTTAATAAAGGCGTTGATTTCATTCATAGTAAAGTACAAAAAGTTTTCGAAGATGGCGAAGAGGTAGTTGTTAATACAGCAGCAGATACCATAAGATGCAAATTTCTTATTGGAGCAGACGGAGCTAATAGTGCAACAAGAAGATTAATTACTAATTTGAAGTATAAAAATCCAGTATTTGCTTTTGAGGGTTTAGTGAAAAAAGAGAGCTCAAAAGAAAATGTTCCAACAAAATTTGTATTTAATAAGCTAGGATATAGTTGGATATTTCCAAAACGAGATCATTATAATGTGGGTATTGGAAACTTGATATTTGATGCCACATGTCCGAAACCAAAAAAAAAGGATCTATTTGATTTTGTAGAACAAGAACTTGGAACTGATAAGTTAGAGCATATTACTGGCTTTCCAATTGGAACAGAGGGTAAATGTTATAGTCCAATGTCAAAGAGAATGTATTTGATTGGAGATGCTGCAGGCTTTGCTGAAACCTTATTGGGTGAGGGAATATATAATGCTGTTATATCAGGCAAATATATAGGTCATGCAATTAAAAATTTTGATAATCCCGATATCGTTTATAAAAAATATAATCAGTTTTTACTTGGCATGAAAAAAGAACTGGCATTGTATAATCGAGGTGCAAAAATCCTATATAAAAAGCAACGAGTGAGTTATTGGATGTTGAAATTGTTTTTTGGAAGGAAATTTATGGATGGATATTCGACCGGGAAAACTTTGACTGAGATTGTCAAAGGTAAATATCCATTTCCATCTATCTAGTTCTAGTGGAACAATATTTTGTCAAATCTATCAGAGCTTTACTATTATCAATATCTAAACTATCAAGAGCTTTAATTGCATTGTAGGAATATTTGTCTATTTCCTTTAATGTATATTTGTCAGATTTATTTCTGTAAAATATTTCTCGTAATTCATCAGTATCAGAAACTAACTTTTTATCAAAAATATTCTTTATAGTATTTTTGTCATTATCGTTAGAGTTAATGTAACTATGTATTAGAGGAAGTGTAGACTTGCCCTCAGATAAATCCTCTGCAATATTTTTTCCTGTTTGATTGTCATCACCAAAATAATCTAAATAATCATTTCTTAGTTGATAAGCAATACCAAAGTTTTTTCCAAAATCTTTGGCCCAATCAGAATCTGTACTTTCAGCAATATCTATCGCAACTAGTGCTGAAGCTTCGAACAGCTTCCCCGTTTTTAGATAAACAATTTCTATATACTTTTCTACATCTTCAATAATCTTTTCTTTATACATCAATTGCATTACTTCTCCCTGGGATATTTTATTAGTTGTTTCTGCAAGTATTTTGTAAACTTTATTCCTATTTATCTCTACAATTAATTCAAATGCACGTGAATACAAAAAGTCGCCAACCAATACAGCACTATCATTGCCCCATACTTTATTAGCTGTATTTATGTTGTGTCTTATGTCTGATTGATCAACCACATCATCATGAAGAAGCGTTGCTGCATGTATCAACTCGATAATAGCGGCGGATTCTATAACTTTGCTATCATTGGACATTATTTTTGAAATTAAAAATACAATAATCGGCCTAATCCGCTTTCCTCCGCTATCAATCATATGACTTGAAAGTGCATTAATTAGAGGCACGTCTGTTGTTGTTACTTTTTTTAAAAAATCATTGAGTTTGTTGATTTCTAGCGACAATACATCATTTATATCTGTTAAGTTCGTCATTGTGAGAAAATATAACATACTTACTCTAGCAAAAACGGGATAAAGTGGTTTATTATTTAGATAAATCAAGGTAAAATCATCCAACTTAGAGCATTATGAACGCGATTATTAAACAAGGTGGACATCAATATAACGTAGCTGAAGGTGATGTTATACGCGTTGACTTATTAACTGAACCAGAGGGAAGTAAAATCGAGCTCGCAAATGTTCTCATGGCTTTTAAAGATGATAATGCAATAGTTGATAAAAAATCTTTAGCATCGATCAAAATTAAGGCAACTATTCAAAAACATGGTAGATATCCTAAAGTAAGGATAGTAAAATTTAAAAGAAGAAAACACTACATGAGAACCCAAGGTCATAGACAAGTTTTCTCAGAAATTAAAATAGAATCGATTAAGTAACATGGCACATAAGAAAGCAGGCGGAAGTACAAAAAACGGAAGAGACTCAGAGTCTAAGAGGCTTGGTGTTAAAAAATATGGTAGTGAATACGTTCATGCTGGTAACATCATATTAAGACAGAGAGGTACACCCGTTAAAGCTGGAGAAAACGTTGGGTGCGGTAGAGACCATACTCTATTCGCTAAGAGTGACGGTTACGTTCATTTTCATAAAAAAGGACCGAACAAGCATAAATTTGTTAGCGTTCTACCAACAAAACACTAAATCTAAACTTCATTGTTATGAAATTCATTGATGAGACTGTAATAACAGTTAAAGCTGGTAATGGTGGATCTGGTTGTATGAGCTTCAGAAGAGAGAAGTATATACCTTTTGGTGGTCCTGATGGTGGAGATGGTGGAAATGGAGGATCTATTATAGTTAAGGCGACTGACAGTCTCAACACACTTGCGGATTTCAGAAATAAAAGTATATTCACAGCTGAAAATGGAAAACCTGGTGGTAGTAAAAATAAACATGGAAGAAATGGAGATGATCTTATAATTAATCTACCGCTTGGTTGTGTGATTACAGATAACCAAACTGATGAGCAATTGTGTGATTTAGATGATGAAAATAAAACATATGTATTAGTCAATGGAGGAGAACATGGATATGGAAACGTTCGCTTCAAAACCTCAACTAATAGAGCGCCAAGGAAAAAAACAAGTGGTAAAGAAGGTGAATCTAAGGAAATCAAAATAATTTTGAAGGTGCTGGCTGATGTTGGTCTAGTCGGTTTGCCTAACGCAGGTAAAAGCTCATTCTTACAAGCTGTAAGCATGGCAAGGCCTAAAGTGGCTGATTATGAATTTACAACCCTGACGCCGAACCTTGGTGTAGTTCTTCATTCTGATTATGAAAAATTTGTGATTGCAGATATCCCAGGAATTATAGAGGGTGCATCCAAAGGTGTCGGTTTAGGAACAAGATTTCTGAGGCACATTAGTAGAACGAAAATGCTTCTAAATCTAATTGATTGCTCTAATAAAACATATGAGATGATAAAAACAGAAGTTGAAAAAATAAAACATGAGTTACAATCATATGATGAGATGTTAATTAAAAAAGATTTTTGGATAGTTATAAATAAAATTGATTTAATAAGTGAAAATCAAATTGACAATCTTAGAGAATCTTTTGATAAAGATGATATTAACGCTTATTTCATATCTTCTGTTACTAAAGATGGAGTGAAGGAATTAACTAATAATATTTATGAGTTTTTAAAATATGAGAACAGAATTAAATAACACTAAACGAATTGTAATTAAGATAGGTAGTTCCATCATTGATGATAATCATGACAAAATCATTAATGGAGTATGCGCTGATATAATCAAGCTCCTAGATGAAGGAATGGAGGTGATTTTAGTAACTTCTGGGGCAATTTCACAAGGGATGAAAGTTATGGAAGTTCAAACTAAACCAAAAGATGTAAAAAAACTTCAATCATTAGCTGCAATTGGACAGCAAAAACTTATGTTGATTTATGAAAATAGATTCTCTAAAAGTAATTTTCAAACAGCGCAGATCCTCATAACACATGGTGATATTAATGATAGGGTTCGTTACTTAAATATAAAGGGTACACTAGAAGAACTACTTGATAATAATGTGATACCAATAATAAATGAAAATGATGTTGTATCGACAGAAGAGATAAAACTAGGAGATAATGACAATTTAGCATCCATGATAGCCAATTGTATCAACGCTGACCTAATGATAATACTTACCGATCAAAAAGGTATGTATGATAAAAATCCAGATAACTATAGGGATGCAAAACTTATCAATAAAATAAATGTTGAGGATTTAAAAGATTTCGATTCAGATTTTAGTACTCATAGTGAAATTGGAACTGGGGGATTTATAACTAAAATACAAGCAGCTAAACGTGCTGCTCTTTCAAACACTTACACATTAATAGCAAATGGTCTTGAGAAAGATGTGCTCAATAGTATTTTTAAAAAAGATGATGTCGGTACACTATTCATTCCAAGTAAAAAAAAACTTAGTGCTAAGAAACAATGGTTAGATACAACAGATAATAGGAACTCAGTAATAATCGATGAAGGCGCATGCAAGGCTATCAATGACAACAAAAGCTTACTTTTAGTTGGCGTGAGTGATGTTGAGGGAAATTTTGAAAAAGGCGATGTTATTCAGTGTAAAAACAGAAAAAATATATGCATTGCTAAAGGTATAACTAACTATTCATCAGATGAAGTTTTAAAGACTAAAGGGAAAAAAATGGATGTTATAGCAGCTGAATTTGAGGGTAAGTTCAATAAAGAACTAATTCATGTTGATAATATGATAATTATAGAGACTTAATTTTGCTATTCAGCCTAGATTTGTGTCTAGCAGCTTTGTTTTTGTGAATAATCCCTTTGGCAGCAAGTCTATCAATACAAGAAACTGCTAAAATGAAATCTTTTTTGGATTGCTCTGCATTTTTGTCGGAAATTGATTTAAGAACATTTTTGATACTAGTTCTGAACTGAGATTTTTTAGCCGCATTTGCTACCCTTGCCTTTGAGGCCTGTCTTACTCTTTTTCTTGCTTGCGCAGTATTTGCCAATGTATTTCTCTCCAATAATAGGTAAAATAAAACAAGATTATCTCAGTCTAGTAGACTAGTGTCAACATAATACGCACTTTATGACAAAAGAATCAGAAAATAAGCAAACATCAATAATTAAGTCATCAAGTCAATTTGGCCTTACTACACTTATATCTCGACTAACAGGTTTTTTAAGAGATGTACTATTTGCTAATTATTTTGGAGCAGGTGCTAACACAGATGCCTTCTTCGTTGCCTTCAAAATACCTAATTTTTTCAGAAGACTTTTTGCAGAGGGTGCATTTACTCAAGCATTTGTTCCTGTACTTCAAGAATATAAATTGAACAAACCTGAAATGCTTTATGAGTTTATTCAATTTATCTTTGGTAATCTTTTTTTTGTGCTACTGGTAATTACTTTTTTAGGCATGTACTTTTCTGAGGAATTGATTTATTTATTTGCTCCAGGCTTTAGTGATGATCCCTCTAAACTAACTCTCGCATCTCAAATGCTTTACATAACATTTCCATACTTATTATTTATTTCATTAACTGCTATGTGTTCTGGGATATTTAACAGTTATAACAGATTTATCTTGTCTGGTATCACTCCAGTTTTTTTAAATCTAAGCTTAATTGTTTTTACAATTTTCTCAACGACGCTTTTTGTTATCCCAATTCTGTCGTTATCATATGGTGTATTAGTTGCAGGAGTTGTTCAGCTAGTAATACAACTACCTCTTATGTGTAAACTTGGTTTTTTAAAAGTCCCTAAAATTAATTTTTCAAATAAAGGATCTGTCAAAGTAATTAAACTGATGGGTCCTGCAATTCTTGGTACAGCTGCAGTTCAGGTAAATTTATTAATTGATACAATTGTTGCGTCATTACTTGTTACAGGCAGTATAAGTTGGCTATACTTCTCTGATCGATTAATTGAACTACCGCTAGCAGTCTTTGGTATAGCTATATCTATAGTAATGCTTCCAGTTTTATCAGAGTATTTTCAGAAAGGTAGAATGAATGACTATTCGCAAACTTTAGAAAAGTCTACTCAGCTCTCGCTTCTAATAGCTGTCCCCTCTATGGCTGGACTAATTATTTTAGCAGCCCCTATAGTATCTTCATTATTTATGTATGGCAGTTTCGAGTCTTATGATGCGCAAATGACTTCTTTGAGTTTAATCACATATAGCCTAGGGTTACCTGCTTTTATTTTTATGAAGATACTTGTCACGGCTTTTTACTCAAGACAGGATACGAAGACGCCTGTAATATACTCAATGGTTGGAATATTACTGAATATAATAGCTAACCTAGCCGTCGTTTTTATCTATTTGCGGCATCCTTTCGAGGGAGCTCATGCTTTTATTGCTCTTGCAACATCATTATCTGCTTGGGTCCAAGTAATATTAATGAGTTTAAAATTGAAAAAAATTAATATAATTAAGGAAAATGTTTTCTTTAACATGATTTCACTAAAAATTATAATATGTGCAATAGCTATGGCATTAGTATTGTACTTTAGCTTTGATATATCTGTTTATGGATATGATTCATCTGCCTATGAGAGAATTGGCTCGCTACTAGCTTACATAATAACGGGAACAGTATTATATTATATTTTTTTACGTATATTAGGCGTTAGATTGAATACATTTAAATTATGAAAATATTAAATAATTTTGATGATGTATCCAAAAATCCAAAAGCTGTTACGATTGGTAACTTTGATGGTGTACACAAAGGTCACCAAGCTCTTATAAATAAAACTAAGGATATCTCGATTGAGAAGAATATTGAATCTCTGATATTTACATTTGAAAAATTTCCAAAAGAGATATTTAGTCCGGATACTTTACAAAGACTTTATGACAATAGAACTAAGGAATCCGTTATCAGTTCATATGAAGTAGATACCCTGCTTTCAATAGATTTCAATGAAATAAAAGATTACAAAGCAAATTATTTCTGTGAAGAGATATTAATTAAAAAGTTAAATGCACAATATTTAATCCTCGGGGAGAATTTTAAATTTGGTAAGGATAGATCAGGAGATATTGAAGAACTTAGAAAGTATAATAAAGAAGACGCTTTTGAGGTAATTATTCCTAGACTTGAAACCTATGACGGTATCAGAATAAGTAGTTCAAGAATAAGAAAATTGTTAAACCAAGGGAACATCAATGAGGCACGAGAGTGCTTAGGAAGAGATTATATGTTATCTGGGACTGTGGTACCGGGAGAAAAGTTAGGACGAAAGCTTGGTTATCCGACTGCAAATATCAAATTAGAACATAATTACCCTCTTGACGGTGTATATCTAACAAGAACTGTCATTGATAAGAAAAACTATATGAGCTTAGCTTCCATAGGGAACAAACCTACTTTCAATGGGTCAGAAAAGATTCTTGAGGTATTTATCTTAAACTTTCATGATGATATTTATGGTAAAAATATTGAAGTGTACTTTCTTGAGGAAATTAGAAAGCAAATTAAGTTTAATAATGAAGATGAACTCATTAAACAAATGAACGAAGATCATAATTATGCAATAATCAATAGCAAAAAATATGGAATATAAAGATACTTTAAACCTACCTAAAACAGACTTTCCTATGAAAGCGAATCTGCCGAATAGGGAACCTGATATTCTTAAATCATGGACAGATAATTCTATTTTTCAAAAGGCACTTGATAAATCAAAAAATTCAAAAAAATATATACTCCATGATGGACCACCATATGCTAATGGCGATATCCACATAGGTCATGCTGTAAATAAAATTCTAAAAGATTTTATTATCAAATCTAAAATTATATCTGGATATCATACTCCATTTATTCCTGGATGGGATTGTCATGGTTTACCAATTGAACTTCAAGTAGAAAAAAAATATGGGAAAAGCAAATTTAAAGACAATCCTAATGCTTTTGTTGCTGCCTGTAGAGAGTTTGCGAGCAAACAAATAGAAAAGCAAAAAATAGATTTTATAAGACTTGGAGTATTTGCAGACTGGGATAACCCCTACACGAGCATGGATAAGGAAGTTGAATCAGGAATTGTAAAAAGCTTATCAAAGATCATAGAAAATAATCACATCTACTTTGGGTCAAAGCCAGTTCATTGGTGTATTGAGTCCTCTTCTGCTTTAGCTGAAGCTGAAGTTGAATATAAAGATATTATCTCAAAGGCAGTATGCGTCAAATTTAGTATTGCTAATTTAAGTGAGTTAACTTTTACTAAAGATATAAAGCAGAAAGCTACGATTTCGATTCCAATTTGGACTACAACACCATGGACACTTCCGGCAAACAGAGCTGTTGCAATCAGCAAGGAGATAGATTATTCATTAGTCCAAGTTGATAAAAACTATTTGATCATTGCAAAAAAATTAGTTGATTCTGTAATGGAAAAATCTGGTATAAATGAATTTAGGATAATACAAGAATCTATTAAATCAGATATGAGCAATATATTTTTAAATCATCCATTTTATGATACTAGAGTACCTTTGATATTTGCAGAGCATGTCACTGATGAAAATGGTACTGGTGCTGTTCATATCGCACCTGGTCATGGCACAG
>MDTA01141137.1_pt1 | contig 11313 bp, 15 predicted proteins | sample 811151 | NCBI WGS metagenome assembly MDTA01 (sample SAMN05326648, study PRJNA326480) | marine metagenome | isolation source: seawater | place: Indian Ocean: South | collected 2010 | reverse complement strand
TTGTCTCTTTCTTATCAGGACTCTTATTTGTCTCCTTCTTATCAGGACTCTTATTTGTCTCCTTCTTATCAGGACTCTTATTTGTCTCCTTCTTATCAGGACTCTTTCCGACCTTTGTTTCCTTCTTAACCGGACTCTTTTTAACTTTTGAACCACTTAATAGTAGATTTACGTCTGTATTTGTGGTTGGAATTTTTTTTTCGATTTCTACATTTTTATCAGTAATATCAACAGAATTCATATTCATCTCACCATTCATCGTAATCTTTGTAGTGTCCATTATCGGAATATCGGATTTGTTCTGCATTATTTAAAGATATAAAGAAAATTCTGATTGATGATTTAAACGCATAATGTTTGTTTATTTGTTGTCCCAATATTTTTTTCTTTGCTTACATTAAACAAAAAAATCAAAAATGCCGCAAGGTACAATCTCGCAATTAGTTGCCACTGGAGCTCTTGATGCTTACTTGTCAGACAATGCTACCCACACACACTGGAAAGTTAAATACACAAGACACACTCGTTTCGCTTGCGAATCGGTTACACAACCATTTAACACTACAGTTGCCTTCGGTGGTGAAAGTCAGGCCACAATTAACAGAGTCGGTGATCTAATTCACCAACTTTACCTTAACGTTCAACTTCCTGGCCTTGTTGCATGTGATACTACCACTGATTCGTGCCCAGGCATTGTTCCCGGTAACCAATTCCCAGTTTTCATGGACCAATCATGTGCTCCATGTGCCAAACAAGATGAAGCTGCAATTGTTGATTACCTTGATGACACTTTCGATGATGCTGATTCAACCACCAAGGCTGATATGATCAGACGTGCCAAGGACCAATGGGCCAAAGAACAATATGGTGCGGGTGCTTCCCTTGATTGCTGCCAAGAAGCTGATGATTGTCCTGATGCTCTTTGCCCAGAAATGGGTAATGTATGGTGCCATTATACAAATGATGTTGGTCATTTCTTGGTAAAACAAGCCAGACTTGTTATCGGTGGCCAAACTGTTGACACCATTATGGGTGATTTCATGTACTGCTGGGAAGAATTGTCGGGTAAATCTGGCCGCAGATTAACTGAACTTTGTGGTCGTAGATACACCAGATCGCAACTAATCTGCGATTCTCGTGAAGATCGTCAACTATACGTCCCACTACCATTTTGGTTTACTTTGGCAAGTGGTTCGGCGCTCTCATTGGCGTCATTGGCTTACCACGGTGTCCAATTGTGGGTTGACTTCGAAAGACTCGAAAAACTCATTGTTGTTTCATCATCAAATGTTGCCGTCAAGAAGGCCGATTCAGCTTGCTGCATGACCAACTCGGACTTGAAGGCAAGTTTGGAAATCACATACGTCTTTTTAGACAATATTGAAAGAGACAGATTTGCTTCCAACCATTTTGAACAATTAGTCGTTCAAAATCAATCATTCTACCAAGTCACCAATTCGTCGCAAGTCCGCCTAAACCTCTCGTTCAATCACCCATGCATTGAACTTATCTGGGGTATCCGCAGACAATGCCAAGAAAGATGCAATAACCTCGGCAATTTGTCGGGTGTTGATGGTAGAGATCCCCTCAAATCGGCTCAACTACTTCTCAACTCGCAATCGAGATGGGGTACCAAGCCTGCCATCTACTTCCGTGGTGTCCAACCATACCAGCACCACTCGAATATTCCCGATGCATTCATCTACGTATTTTCATTCGCCCTCGATGCGGAATCGTCAACTAGCCCATCGGGCACATGTAACATGTCTCGCCTAGACCATGTTGAGCTAATTTTGGAACTTCAAGATGCTCTTGCCAAGGAAACCTGCACTGTTTTCGTATTTGCTCGCAATTTCAATATCCTCCGATTCCGTGAAGGTGTTGCCGGCCTTGCCTACAATTAAATAAATGGTTTTTAAGAATTAAAAAGTTTTTAAGAATTAAAAAAATTTTTTTTTAAATATACATACTAATCCACTGTTTTAAATAGTCTTTTTTTTTGTACTCTTTATAACTGTTACTTTTACGAATGTTTTCTCCACCCCACATGGGTTGCAAATTCGTAAAATGAAAACATGCCATTCTCTCAATCGGGTTTGTTAAATCAAAAGAAGAAGTTGGAATCCTATGATCAATGTGCCATTTTCCTTGATTTTCCCATGTCATATATTCGTCAAATTTTTTTTCTAAATGACACTGGAGTTGTAAAATAGAACAACCAACATATTTACCCGCACTCATAGTTCTTGTCTGTAAACATTCACGAATTCTACGGGATATGTTATACTGCAATTTATACTGTGGGTTTTCTGCCCTCTGTTTTTTACACCATTCTTTTTTGTAGTCTCTATATCGGTCTTTGTATTCTTCATCATTCTTTCGTTTTTGCCATTGTTTTTTATCAATTTCTTTTCCGTGTTCTTCACGATATTTTCTCATATATTCTTGAACATGTTCCTTGTTTTCTTGCTTCCATTTTTTGTGCCTCTTAGATTGTTCTTTTTTTGTTTTTTTCCAGTACTCTGCATTATAAGTATGGCGTTGTTCTTTATGAGATGCATTGTATTCCATTAGACAATCTTTGCAAGTAGGTCGTAAACCGTCCCATGTTTTTGAACAGTTCCCAAATCTACTATTCTCACCTGTACATGTTTTGTATTGTTGGCATTTACCACACCATTTCTGTTCTACATCGTCTTCAAATATATGCTCTATACGTGCTACCATTGTTCTTTTATGAATGATTACTGCGATCTCCAAAATCTGATCACTCAAATGAAAAAAAAATTTAAAACGGTCCATCTTTAAACATTTTATCTTTTAAGCGGTCTATCTTTTTAAAAACGTGATTCTTAGCTCAACACTGTACACCTCGTCCTCCTCTTAATCTGAGAACAAGGTGGAGCGTCGATTCCTTTTGAATATTGTAGTCTGAGAGTGTTCTACCATCCTCCAACTGTTTTCCTGCAAAAATAAGACGTTGTTGATCTGGTGGGATTCCTTCTTTATCTTGGATTTTTTCTTTTATGTTTTCTATAGAATCAGAAGGTTCGACTTCTAGAGTAATTGTTTTGCCTGTGAGTGTTTTGATAAATATCTGCATGTTTCTTTTTTATTATGTGTATAAATAAAAAAAAACTGATCACATATAATCAATTTTTGTTCATTGGTATTTCTAATATTTTGAACAATTGTTCTAAAACTTCTTTTGATAAAATATCTTGTCCTTTTTCATATTTTGATAGTGCTGTTGGTGTTGTACCTGTCATTTTTGCCAATGTAATGATATCAAATTTTTTTCTTATTCTTGTCATTTGGACGACATGTCTGGTCTTATCAACTGGTTTTTCCTTATCATTTTCTGCTGATATGACTTGTTCTGGTTTTGGTTTATATTGAACATATGTCCAAACTTGATGAACGGGAATATATGACATTTTATAAATATTTTGGATTGTATACCAAAAGATTGATTTGAATTTATTTTATATTTCAACCATATTTTTTTTATTTGATATTATTAGGAAACATACAGCAAAAAAATATGTCGGTTTCCTGGACTCAAAGCTTATAACATATGGTAATATTGGTTTTTAAAATATATTATTTTTAAGAAGTATATTTTGAGTTGTTTATATTATATAGTTTACTATTTACTTATTTCAAGTTTTAAAATATATTACACTTATTAGTTTTATATACAAAAACTGGTTTAAAAATTTCGTGATAAATATATTTTGCGAAACTGATATAGTAAATAGAATAGTTTAGTGTATTGTACATTACAATAATGTGTAAGAGTGTTTTGTGATGAAGAGTATACAGTGTTTTGTAGTAAAGTGTATAGTGTTATGTAGTACCAGAATATTGTATAAAATTATGGTATACAATGTATTATGAAATAAAATAGGTACAAGTATAAAAATGTCAATGGATGAATATGTGATCATATGTTCAAATACCAAAGAAGACATTGGTAAAAGTAATACTGAAAAAAGACTTGTTCTCAGAACACAGTTGTTGGAATCATTAACTGGGTTAATGGTGCACAAAAATATTATTGAATCATGTATATTCATACAAATAAACGTTAAAAAATATTTATTTTACAAGAGTCTTAAGAAAATAAGAATAAATACTTCTAAAAATGTTATAAAAAGATTTATTAAAAAATATATTGATAAAACAACACAAAAGAAAAAAGAGCGATTAAAATTATTGATAAATAATCGTGTAAAGACCACATACTATAGGAGAAGGTTTTTAAAAATGAAAAAAGCTGCTTGTTTTATACAGTATATGTTTAGAAAATCTTACAGTAATATTTCTTATTCTTCAAGATGTAGAATGGTGAGAGAAATACAATATCTTAACCAAACGATTGCGGCCAGAAATTTTGTGATACAAGAGCTTAGAAAGAAAATTAAGAAAGAGCAAATAACTAGTAATAGATTAAATAACAAATGGTATAGAAGAAATATTTTAGAATCTTTAGTTAATATAGATGTCCCCTCCTAAAGTATTTCACAAGAAAAAATCAGAAATGAGGGGTGTACAACCCATGTTGTACCCAAATATGTGTCACTTTCAACACCAAGTACAGTCATGCACACAACCTCAATTATGCACACAGCCTCAACCATGTCCTCAGCCATGCACTCCGTCATGTAATCAGCCATGCACTCCGTCATGTAATCAGTCATGCACTCCGTCATGTAATCAGTCATGTAATCAGTCATGTAATCAGTCATGTAATCAGCCATGCAATCAGCCATGCACTCAGCCATGTGCACCTATTCCAATTATACATTGTAAGTATGCCCCTTATTATTGTTTCAGTTACAGAAACCTATCATTATGGTGTGAATACTGCATGTCCCGAAGAATGTTTCCTGAGCATTATCCATACGATTCTAGGTTTACAATGAATGGTCATCCTCCATGTGCTGATGTGTATTATAATGGACAATATGTTATGCCACCTGTTTCGTATTCTACTGCATGTATTCCTAACAATATACCACATTGTTCGACACAATATTGTACCCAGCCATGTCCCCAAACTTGTCCTGCACCTCAAGTATGTTCTGTGAATAATTCAACGACATCAATATGATTTACTAAAAATATTATACTTTTTATATATTTGAAACTTTATTTTTTTTATATAACGCTTTATAAATATGAATGTAACACTCGAAGAAGAAACATCAGAAAATGCATATTATTTATTACTTCCTCAAATAGCAATAGTATTTATATCATGGATACAATTGGTGTTTTCTTTAAATCGTTTCAAAGGGTTTTTCAAATTTACTGCACCGGAACTTTCATCATTCTATTTATTTATAATCTCAGGAGCATCTAAGTGGGTTGCTGCATTATCTATAAGGAAAAAAAGTTTTATGTTTCAACTCACAAGTTCTTTGATAGGTACGGCATTATATGGTGCAGCATTTGTTATACTATATAACAACGAATTTGGACTACCAACTAAACAACAATCTATAGGTCTTTTATTAAGTTTGATAACATCCTTTTTATGGGAGTTTCAGCATAGAATGGTTTGGCAGATGGAATCCTCATCATAATTACCCAAACTTATTTTTTTTATTTTTTAGTTTATCAAATTAAGTTGTTCACATCATTATTATCATGATAGTTATGATGTGAATAATATGATTATCGTTTATGTAAGTTTTCAATATTTTTTATCGGATAGATAATATAATATGGAAACTGTACTGGTTTTTTCTCAAAAACCAGCATCTAATGAAAATTTAGTTTATGGATCTATACAAGAAGTTGATATTGGTATGCCGATTGCATATATGACTGTAAAAAATACTTTAGAAAGATATAAATTATCATTTCCTTGGCAAAGTCGTACACCTCATCTAGTAGAATGTATACAAGAATGTAAATCCTTCAAAATAGAATGCTGTGCATGTGAACATGAAATTATGAGTTTAAGTCTTGTAATTGATGTAAACGGTTTTAATAAAGAAATAGAAGAAAATGGAACTGTTTGTGGAGAAATTCATATTATAGGACTTGTTATGGATATATGGAGAGATGCACGTATACCAATAATTAATAATAAATATAGTGCCGACATGTATGACATAAGCGCATGTGAATGTTGGAGGAGTACTTATAATTTGTTTGATCATCAAATAGAATCAGCAAAATGGTTAAAAACACTTGAACAATCATCTCCTAAGCTTGATTATAATGGAAACATAATGTTATCGGATACGGGTTGGTTTATTGATACAGAGAGTGAGTGTCTTACAACTGATGCAAGTGTAAGAGAAGGAAGTACAAGGGGTGGGATATTGGCAAATGGAACAGGAACTGGGAAAACAGCTACAATATTGTATCACATAATGAGTAACAAACCATCAACTTTGGATCAAAGTGTAAACAAATATAGATCAAAGGGGAATTTGATAATTTTACCCGTTAATTTAGTGACACAATGGGTATCTGAAATAGAAAAGTTCTGTACTTTGAATGAAAAAAAGGTAATAAAGTTTTATCAAAGTAAAGATATAAAAAATATAACTATGAATGATTTATTACAAGCAGATATTGTTTTGACAACACTTCATTTTTTAAGAACATCTAAACCTTATTCGGATATTATCGAAAATGCACTGGGTATGGTTAATATTTCCGGAAAGGATTCTAGAAATAAAACAGCATTTTCTACATGGTCACGTCTTGGAAATAATAACCAACCTATAATTGAAGCCATTTACTGGTATCGTGTGATAGTGGATGAAATACATACTGTTTTCTCAAGTCCACGAGAACTTCGTCAGATAAAACAATTCACCTCTAAGTTTTTCTGGGGTATAACTGCAACACCTGATTTGTTTACAGAAAATGCTCAGCAATTATATTTGGTATTGCAGAGAGAAAAGGCACACCATCCAAATATGTTGAAAAGTCTTATAGAAAAATGTGTACATAAACGTGAATCATATTTTGATTGGCCTCAAACAAACTTGAATTTGGTAAATTTGACAGCAAAAGAAAGAATTTATTTACAATCTCAGGAAGAATATTTGACACCAACAGAAATAATAAAACTTTGTAGTTTTGTAAACGTTTCAGATGATGTTTGTTCTGGAACAACTGAGACAATAGAGAAAGAATTGAAACAACAAAAATATAAGGCTATCGAAACTATGAAAGCAGAAGTCGAGGAATATGACAAAGGTATATGCATTTTAGAGAAAGCATCATCTGAACTAGAGGATCAAATAACAAATCTATCAGAAAGTGAATTGGATTGTGATTTTATAAAAACACAATTAGAAGTCGCTAAAACTTCCGCTGAACGACATGCACAAGAATTAATGAAAATCAGGGAATCTAGAAATATAGTTTCTTCTAAATTAGAGAGAACTCAACGTTCTATGGATTTCTTCACAGATAGATTAAACATATTACAGTCTAGTAATCATTCATGTCCGATATGTCATTCTAAGAAATGTTCAGTTATAATACCTTGTGGACACTTGTTCTGTTCACAGTGTATACGTAAGAGTTACAAAATAAATAAAACGTGTCCAGAATGTCGTCAACCATTTGATATTTCTAAAATACGTGGTGTAACATTAGGAGAAATGGGCACAAAAATGTTGGAAATCGTAAAACTTATAGAATCAATAAATGACCCCATAATACTGTTTGTACAGTGGAAGAGTATGGTGAGAGGAATGAAATCATTCTTAAAGGGAATGGATATTAATGTTCTAAGTTTAGAAGGAAATGTGACACAAAGAGCATCTACTCTACATACATTCACTTTCGGTGGAGTATTACTTTTGTGTTTGGAAGATTCGTTTGCGGGATTACATCTTCCTCATGCTCGACATGTCATATTCTCACACGCAATTGTTGGAGATATTCGTAGTGTCAAGTTGTTGGAAGAACAGGCGATTGCAAGATGTGTACGTCACGGACAAACAGAAAAAGTAAAAGTTTATTCGTTTGTTGTAAAAGATTGTGATGAAGAGATTATATGGAATAACACCCATGATTCAACCAACGAATAGTTAAAAAAATAGGTGTAATAATTAGATTTGGTATTCCTAGAGTACAAGAGTCTCAAAGTGTGATGCCTCCTTTCATGGTGTATGAGTCGCCTGTGACTGTTGAGCAGCTGGTCGGGCCTGCTCCCAGACATATTCACGAACGTCTGAGTCATAAACATTTAGTGGTGTTATGATGGGTGTTATATTACCTGGTTTAAAGAAAACTGTTCTGGATTGGTAAACTAAGACTGCCGCATAGATGTCTGATTGATGTGTCAATATCTCATCTATTTTTATTATGGGTGTTTGAAAAAGAGTTCCAACTGTAATAGTAACATAATCTGTAGACTCTGAATTTTCTATTTCATCATAATCATCATATACCTTAAATGGTCCATTTCTCAAAACATGTATATTTTCAGAATTTGTTTCCAATGCCATATTGTTTATATTTTGTAAACTCTGTTGTGTTTCATCTAATATTTGTAAACGTAATTGATCATGCATTATTCTTTATATGAAAGAAGAATATATTGGTTGTTTTCTGAAACTATATGAAAACCTTGTTTTTCATAAAATTTCAATAGTTTTTGAGACCGTTTGGCAAAGAAATCTTCCAAATCTTTTCGCTTTCCGTTTTTACCATTTAAAACAGTTAGAAAGAGTGTTTTATTTTTTCTTTTCATCTTGTCAAGTAATTGTGTGGCTAAACCATTTTTTCTATACTTTGACTCGACACATAGAGTATGAATATATAATGATCCTGGTGGAAATGAAATATTTGAAAAGTTGGGAATTCTTTTTTCACATATATTTGCAGCAATGCATCCACAGAATTCATTATCAAATACTATTACATATTTATGGTCACAATAGCGAAGAAGATTCAAATCCGGACCAGAAGATCCACCATACATACAAATTTCTCCAGCGAAACAGCTTTTATGAATAGTATCCAAATCACAGCTATTGTTTCCATGTAAAGAAATAATAGCAGCTGCATTTAATTCAGAACATAATTGTTCATCAAGTTTTTTTAGCTTGAACATTTTATTTATAACTGTTAAAATAAACGTTAAATAATGTATGACAACTATTGTAATTTTTTATTGGTAGCTAACTTGTGATGTTGTTTGATCCATAAATTTTTTTCAAAGACATATGTTCTCTACGACGAATGCTCGACGTTTTGCAGCAACTGTGATGAGAATTGCAAAGATATATACAATTAATTATTCTATAGATGATATAGAAAAAATGATCGATAGTGGACGATACAATGATGATACGATTATATTTTTAGAAAAAGTTTTATTGTACAAGATTGATAAATATGAATGGAGTATTATTAATCCACCAGAAAGTCCTCCGAAAAAAAAAGCAAAAGTTGAAACAAAAGTTGAGTCATCAACATATTTAGATCCGGATAATTGCCCAGATGATTATCGAGTTGTTGTTGAAGTTCAGAAATGTGGCGGAAAGGGCCAGACACATATCGTTCGGTATGTTGAAAAAAAAGAAGATGAATAAATAAGTAAAAATGAGAATTACGGACCGCCCGGGTAGGTATTTTGCTTTATGTTTATTTTCTCCTATTCTTTTTATAGTTTCTTTAAGAATAAAAAAAACATATCCAAAAGATTCACAATTGTTATTTTTTCTCAGCTTTTTATTATTTGTATACGAATTATATTGGGTAACACGTTCTAATTATGAAACATTTTACAATGATGAAATTCATACTTGCGAAATATAATATATATGTTTGTGAACTACAAAAAATATCAATATTATTTAATTAGTTGTGACTAGAAACGTTCCATAATTGCAGATTTAATTGTCATATTATCTACTTCATCAAATGCTTCAACAAACATGGCTGGACCAGTCCCCAAGCCGCATGTGCAATTATCATATCTTCCTCTTGTTTTTATACTATTTATTATACTACCATTTTTACTTATCCTCCATACATCATTCAAAGTATTGCTTGGTAATTTGGTTGATCCTATATTTAAACGAACTGACCAAATATTTGGTTTTATTACTTTTACCCTAAATGTTGGATTTGCTCTTTTTATAAGTTCTGAAAACATTGTCCCAAATTTATTTTTTCCTTTTACCTTAAATCCCAATATCATTTCATCACCATTTTTAGAAATTAATGGAAACTTCCAATATATACTGCTTGTAGCTAGTAATTGAATAAGTGATCCACCATGTAAAGTATGAATAGAAGACTTGTACCATCTATCTGTTATAAATTCATTTTTACCATCATTTGGTACTTTGTAAATTTCATCATATGGTCCACATTGGCACAAAAAACCACAAGAAATTAAAGGAACCGCAATTATTGTAGATATTGCATCAAAAATAAAAGATGTTGTATTTAAAAAATCACACATTTATTTTAGTATTCATAATAAATATGAACTAATAATTTTTTGTTACCAACTAAAATGGGTGGTAAATGCACCATTACCCCAAACATCGAAATTTATCCCGTGAAATTTTCCATTTGAGCGTTTACATAAATTATCCATATCATCACGGGTAAGTTCGTTTATAAACATGTTACAAACTTGACGGGGTGTACCCAAACCCGTGCGTGAAAAATCTTCTCTTTTAAAATTAAAATGAAGTGATCGTTTTCTTCCTTTTTCTTTTATTGCATTCCAAAGTCTATCTGCATAAATAGACTCTAATCTTTCGAATATAGGTGCAAATCTTGGATCTATTGGTATATTATGACTCATTCCTTTATTTTTAGGATAAGCACCATTCATAACTTCATGAAAGAATTGTGGACTGCACCATTTTTCATAAACAACACGAGTTCCGTATGGAACATGTAAAGGTAAATTATAAAACATAGGCGCAGATGATTGAGGTGATTCTTTGACCGAATTAGATAACGAATTTTGGAGTATGATAGGGCTTGGTGGATGTACCTTGGAATCAATCATTTTTTGATTGAAATGATGATTACATTGTTACAAACTGATCAAACAAATATCAAATATATTTCAAAGTGTATAAATTACCCCCAAAAATTTTTTTTAGAGGATGATTTAAATTTTAAAATGTATTTGAAAGTGTATAAATTACCCCCAAAATTTTTTTCGAGGATGATTTAAATTTTAAAATGTATTTCAAAGTGTATAGATTATCCCCAAAAATTTTTTTTTCGAGGATGATTTAAATTTTAAAATGTATTTCAAAGTGTATAGATTATCCCAAAAAATTTTTTTTTTTCGAGGAT
>MDTA01187697.1_pt1 | contig 11314 bp, 10 predicted proteins | sample 811151 | NCBI WGS metagenome assembly MDTA01 (sample SAMN05326648, study PRJNA326480) | marine metagenome | isolation source: seawater | place: Indian Ocean: South | collected 2010 | reverse complement strand
TTTATTTACCTTAGGTATTTCAGGAGCAATTATGGCAGAGTCTAGTTTATCTTTTTTAGGACTGGGTGTTCAACCTCCAACTGCAAGTTGGGGTTCAATGATTAATGAAGGAAAGGATTTTTTGCGTATTTCTCCCTGGATTTCTTTGTGTCCAGGAATTGCTATTGCAATTACTGTTTTAGCATTTAATCTAGTTGGAGAAGGTTTAAGAGATGCTTTAGATGTAAAATTAGAGGATGTATGAAAATTTTATTAGCTCATTGTTAAAAATAGTAAAGTTTTGGTAAATTGTAAGCGAAATTATAAGTGAGGAATACACAATTGAAAATTGACAGAATAAACAAAGGTAATTGGGGTAAGGTTAGAGCATTTTTTGATTTGAGGACTGAAGAAGGGTTTACTTTAAAAGGTTTTAAGTTAGTAGAAGGAATTAATGGATTATTCGTTGGTTTTCCTAGTCAAAAAGGAAATGACGGTGAATTTTATGATACCATTTGGGCAGAAAAAGACTTGAAAGATAGCGTTACAGAAATGGCAGTTAAAGCATACGGACAAGACATTATGAATCCATCTTCAGAGATGCAGTCTTCTTCGACTCAACCATCTTCTAGCGACCCAATACCGCCAATGCCTACAAATGAAGATATTGTTGTTGAACCATTCTCAGATGAAGATATACCCTTTTAGTAAATTAATTTGAGTATTAATTTTTTTATCAAAAATAAATGTAAGAACCTATATTTATGATTATTATCCAATATTTACAGTTAATAGAATGAATACTTTTTTTAAATCATCCATTGGTAAAAAATTATCAATGGCAATATCAGCAATTTTTTTAATGATTTTTTTATTGCAACATTTTGCAATAAATGCAACATCTATTATTAGTGCGGATTTATTTAATTATCTATCTCATTTTATGGGGACTAATTTTTTAGTTCAATTCATTGCTCAACCAATATTAATAATTGGCGTTATTTTTCATTTTGTTATGGGAATAACTTTAGAAATTCAAAACAGAAAGGCCATTGGTTATTCTTATACCAAATATACCGGAAGTGCTAATTCTTCATGGTTTAGTCGTAATATGATTTTAAGTGGCTTGGTGATATTAGCATTTATGTTGTTACATTTTATAGATTTTTGGATTCCTGAAATGAACTACAAATATATTGAATTTTTACCATCTGATCCAGATAGATATTATACCGAACTCATTCATAAATTCAAAAATCCGTATAGAGTGATAGCATATTGTATATCATTCATTTTGTTATCATTGCATTTGATACATGGATTTACTTCATCGATGCGCTCTATTGGAACAAAAAAAGATATTGTAAGTTCAATAAGAGTAATTGGTTATTTATATAGTATATGTATACCAGCTGGTTTTTGTTTTATTGCAGTTTTTCATTATTTTAATCATTAAAAGTTTATATGTCTGAAACTGAAAAAAAATATTCTTCAAAATTAAATTCTAAAGTCCCTGAAGGTTCACTTAAAGATAAATGGACAAAATATAAAAATAAAATTAATTTAGTTAGTCCGGCAAACAAGAGAAATCTGGATGTTATAGTTGTAGGTACTGGCTTAGCCGGCGGCTCTGCTTCTGCAACATTAGCTGAGTTAGGTTATAATGTTAAAACATTTTGTTTTCAGGACTCTCCAAGACGAGCACATTCAATTGCTGCACAAGGTGGAATCAATGCTGCAAAAAATTATCAAGGAGACGGTGATTCGGTATATAGACTATTTTATGATACTATTAAAGGTGGTGATTACCGCTCTAGGGAAGCTAATGTATACAGATTAGCTGAAGTTTCAAGTAACATTATCGATCAGTGTGTTGCACAAGGTGTACCATTCGCTAGGGAGTATGGCGGATTGTTAGATAACAGATCATTTGGTGGTGTATTAGTTTCTAGAACTTTTTATGCAAAAGGTCAAACTGGTCAGCAGCTATTGCTTGGAGCCTATTCAGCTATGAATAGGCAAATTGCAAGAGGAAAAATTATAGATCATTCTAGACATGAAATGTTGGATGTAGTTATTGTAGATGGTAAAGCAAGAGGTATTGTTGCACGTAATTTAGTCACAGGCGAAATTGAGAGGCACTCTGCCCACGCTGTAGTTTTAGCTACAGGAGGTTATGGAAATGTTTTCTATTTATCAACAAATGCAATGGGCAGTAATGTAACAGCTGCATGGAAAGCTCATAAAAAAGGTGCTTTTTTTGCAAATCCATGTTTCACTCAGATACACCCAACGTGTATACCTGTCTCTGGAGATCATCAATCTAAACTAACATTAATGTCAGAATCTTTAAGAAATGATGGAAGAATTTGGGTTCCTAAAAATTTAGAAGATGCAAAGCAAATAAGAGATGGTAAACTACATCCTACAAGTATTAATGATAATGACAGAGATTATTTTTTAGAAAGACGATATCCAGCATTTGGTAATTTGGTCCCTCGTGATGTTGCTTCTCGTGCCGCAAAAGAAAGATGCGATGCTGGTTTTGGTGTCAACAAAACTGGAGAGGCTGTTTACTTAGATTTCGAATCAGCAATATTTCGTTATGGAAAAGAACAAGCGGTAATTAAAGGTTTGGATGAAAATGATAATGATTTAGTAAAGTCTCTTGGTGTAGAAATTATATCTAAAAAGTATGGTAATCTATTTCAAATGTATGAAAAGATTGTTGATCAAAACCCTTATGAAACTCCCATGATGATATATCCTGCTGTACATTACACTATGGGAGGAGTATGGGTTGACTATAATTTAATGACAACAGTTCCTGGTTTATATGCTATTGGAGAAGCAAATTTTTCTGATCATGGTGCAAACAGATTGGGTGCATCTGCTTTGATGCAAGGTTTAGCAGATGGATATTTTGTTCTTCCCTATACTATTGGAGACTATTTATCAAATGATATTTCCACAGGACCTATTCCAAATGATACAGATGAATTTTTAGAATCTGAGAAAAAAGTTAAAGAAAAAATTGATTTTTTTATAAATAATAATGGTAAACACCCTGTTGATTATTTTCATAAAAAACTAGGTAAAATCATGTGGGAAAAATGTGGAATGGCTAGAAATAAAGAACAATTATTAGAAGCGATTGATGAAATTAGCGCTTTGAGAAGGTTGTTTTGGAAAGAAGTTAAAGTTCCTGGTAAAAAAGATGAATTTAATGAAGAATTAGCAAAAGCAGGTAGGGTAGCAGACTTTTTAGAGTTGGGTGAATTATTTGCTAAAGATTCATTAGAACGAGAAGAATCATGTGGAGGACATTTTAGAGAAGAGCATCAAACTGAAGAGGGTGAAGCATTAAGACATAATAAGTTTCAAAATGTTTCAGCGTGGGAATATGTTGGTGAACCTAAAGATGCTATTTTACATAGAGAAAAATTAGTTTACGATGATATTGATGTTAAAGAAAGAAGTTACAAGTAAATTTATATGAAATTACTATTGAAAGTTTGGAGACAAGATAATAACGAGTCAAAAGGACGTTTAGTTGACTACAATATTAATGGTATCTCCCCTGATATGTCTTTTTTAGAAATGTTAGATGTGTTGAATACTAAATTAATTGAAAAAAATGAGAGTCCAGTTGTTTTCGACCATGATTGTAGAGAAGGTATTTGTGGTTCTTGTTCGTTGTTTATAAACGGCAGAGCTCATGGACCTGATAATTTAGTAACAACATGTCAATTGCATATGAGAAAATTTAAAGATGGTGACACAATTTACGTTGAGCCATTTCGTGCAAAAGCTTTTCCTGTTATTAAAGATTTAGTTGTTGATAGAAGCGCTTTTGATAGGATTCAACATGCAGGAGCGTATATTTCTGTCAACACATCAGGAAATACTCAAGATGCAAACACTATTCCTATTAACAAAGAAAATGCTGATACTGCATTTGATTCTGCAACATGCATTGGTTGTGGTGCTTGCGTTGCAGCATGTAAAAATTCATCAGCAATGTTGTTTGTTGGAGCAAAAGTTTCTCAATATGCTCTATTGCCTCAAGGTCAGACAGAGTCATCTTCTAGAGTAACCAATATGGTTAATCAAATGGATTTAGAAGGATTCGGTAATTGTTCTAATACAGGTGCATGCGAAGTGGAGTGCCCCAAAGGTATTTCATTAGACAACATCGCTCGGCTTAATCGAGAATTAATTAAAAATAGTTTCTAGTTTGTTAAGGAAAAAACAACTGGAACTGTTTGATATACACCAACCTTCTTATCACGTTGCTGAGCTGGGTACCATTTAGATCGCTTGACAGCTGTAACAGCAGCCTCATCTAGACCTGTATTTGGCATTCCTTTAGTTACAATTACTTGTGATACATCACCTTTAACATCGATGAAAAATTGCACATAAACTGTACCTTCAATTCCAGCTTCTTGTGCAATATCCGGATAAATAGGTCTTATAGGAACTTTTTGTTTGGGAGGCTTATCAAATGGGATAAATTTAAATTTAGGTGCATCTTGCGGAGGTGGTGCACCCCAATCTTCAAAGTCATCAAAATCAGTATCTTCAATTGTGATATCATCGTCAAAAAACTCGTCTTCTGATGCTACTGGGACGGAGGGTCTAGCTGGTGGTTCAGGTATTTTAATTTGTTCAGTTTGTGGAATATCAAAGGATTCTATTTCTTCGACAATTGTATAATCAATTTTTTCTGCTTCACCTAAAAATCTTGGAAAAACATAAAATAAAAGAGAAATTGACAAAATAACACAAATTGTAACTTGCCGAATTCGTATTGGATATTGTTCTAATAATGGATCAACTTTAATCATTACTGCGTTTCTGTTAAAGCTGCATAGCTCAGCTTTAGAGCATTAGCTTCACGAAGCTGGGTGTGAATATCTGAGATTAATTTCATTGTAGCATTTTCATCAGATTTTAAAGAGACTGTAATTTTGGGATCAGCGACCAACTTTTCATACATTACACTTGAAAGACTATTCATTGCCACTATTCTATCATTTACCGAAATCAGCCCATCTTTTGTTGCCCAGACATAAGCAGTATGTCTTTTACTTTCAAGCTTCTCAATCATTTTTGCTCTTGGCATGAGAACATCAAGACCCTCAAATTCGCGCATTACAGTAGTCACCATAAAGAAAACTAGTAACATGAAAATAATGTCTGGCATTGATGCAGTTGAAATTTCTCTACTTGTTTGTGTTTTTCTAGCAATTTTCATTTAAAAACTCGGGGGATTTGCAATTGATATTTTTTGGGCTTTGGCTGATTTTAATTGATCTAAAACCTGAACATAAATTTGATATTTTGTTCTTGGATGGGTTTGCACAGAAAAAATAATTTTATCATTTTGAGTTATTTTTTTCTCTGCAATGCTTTTTATATCTTTTAGTTTTGTGGGTTTATCATCTAAAAGAACTTTACCAGACTCATTGACAAGTATATTAACAATATTATTTTTATTAACTTCCATTTCATTTCCTTCAGATGGAAGTACTAAGCTAATACCTTTATCCATAGAAATAGTAGTGGTAACTAAAAAGAATACCAGTAACAAGAATGCAATATCAGCCATTGATGATGAATTGATTTCTTGTAGATTTCTTCTAGTTTTATTTATCATAGTGTAAAAAGTTAGCTATCACTTGATTTATCACTTATGCTATTAATAATAAGTGAGGAACTTCTTTGTAAAGTAACGATTTGATTATCAATTATATACATAACTGTATTTTGTAGGAGCTGTAATACAAGTGCTACAACCAAACCAAACGCGGTGGTCAAAAGAGCAACTGAGATTCCTCCCGCTACAACAGCTGGGGATATATCATTTGCCATTTTTATATCGTTAAATGCCTCTATCATACCCCAAACTGTTCCTAAAAATCCAAACATTGGGGCAATTGCAATACTTAATGATATCCATGTCATATTTTTTTCTAATGACGCCATTTCAACAGCACCTGCTTGATCAAGCGATTTTTCTGCTTCTTTAACACCACGATCGGCACGTTCTAAGGCTGCAGAACAAAGATTTGCAACAGGACCTAACTTTCCTTCACATTCTGACTTTGCTGAATCAATTCCTTTTTCAAGAATGATATTTGATAACGATTCTGCAAAACTAAGATCTGTTGTCAGACCTTTTAATAAATGGTATATTCTTTCAATTACAAAAGCTAAACCAAAGATAAAGACGATTAGTATAGGCCACATAAATCCACCACCGTCTAAAAATAATTGTACCATAATTTTCTTCCTTGTTATTTTAAACTTTTAATATTTTTCTGATAAACTTAATGAAATTTAAAATCATATTAGATTTGAAAATAGAATTATTTTTTGCTTATCAACTTTCTTGCCTTATCGTAATGCTTTAAAGCTTCACTAACTATTTCATCATTTTTAAGCAACATTTTATACATTTCCTCTTTACCCCATATAGCGTTTGCTATTTGTGCTTTTATTCTATTTTCAATAGTTATCCAGTCAGCAATTAATTCTTGCTTATTAAACTCAAAATCTTTTTTCTTTAACCATTTATAAAAATGTTTTTGTTTATTTTTATCTATTGAGTATTTGTCTTGAAAATCATTAAAACTGTCAAATTCAGATTCAATATTATTTTTTAAATTCTCAGAATAATTAAAAATCAAACGATCCTTATGTGTAAGTAAATTTCTTGTGCTTTCAGAAAAATCAATGTCAGCTTTAACATGGTAATCTGGTGTTATGCCTCCACCACCAAATACATCTCGCCCTTGCTTTGTTTTAAAAACAGGACGAGCGGCTAATGTTGAATCTGATGCTTCTCTAAAATCTTCAATTAAATCACTGTAATAATCTTCAATACCATCATCATATGGGCGTTGAATTAATCTCCCGGATGGAGTATAGTATCTTGCAATTGTTATTCTTGCTGCAGAACCATCGCTTAAAGGATATTGTCTTTGTACCAACCCTTTTCCAAAGCTGGTTTCACCGACTACAATTCCACGATCTAAATCTTGAAATGCTCCAGATACAATTTCACTTGCACTTGCTGAACCTCTGTTTATTAAAACTACAACAGGATATTTTTTATCATTATAATTTTTTTGCGCAAAATAAACATCATTAGCATTTGATATTCTACCCTTGGTAAATAAAATAGTATCTCTAGAATTTATAAACATATCGACAATTTTAATAGCTTGATCCATCATACCACCACCATTATTTCGAAAGTCTAACATGAGCTCTTTCATACCTTTATTTTCTAAGTCATTTAGAGCAGATTTAACTTCTTCAGCAGTGGTTCGCGCAAATCTATTAACTTTGATATAGCCAACTTGATCATTAACCATAAAGGATGCTAATACCGAATAAATAGGAATTTTAGCACGTGTTAGAGTAACCTCAAAATCCTCTACACCACTTCTACGAATAGTAACTTCTACTTGAGATCCTTTAGGGCCACGAAGTTTTTCAAATACTTCCTCTTGAGTAATTTTATATGCGGATATATCATTAATTCTAACAATTTTATCACCAGATTGAAGACCTGCGTCAGATGATGGTGTTTCAGGTATTGGTGATATTACGGTTATATAACCGTCCATTATATTAAATTCTATTCCAATTCCTTCAAACTCTGCATCAAATTGTTCTTGAATAGATTCAAATTGATCTTCTGTAATGTATGTTGAGTGCGGGTCAAGTTCATCTAAAAGTCCTACAATAGCACCATTTAGAATATCTTCCATTTGAACATCTTCAACATAGTTTTCATTTACAAGACGAATAATCTGCGTTAGTGTTTTTAACTTTCTAAATTGGTCACCACTGCTAGACTTAAATCCATAAAACATTATCAATGATACAATTATTAAAAATAGATATTTTATAAAATTCATGTTTTAAAATTTACTTCCTTTTTTCTATAAATATATACAATTCATTAATTCTAAAAATTGACTGATTTTTAATTAAAAAACAAAAAAATATCTTTTAATGCCCTGAGCGAGAATGTATTTTATAGGACAGTCTATGAGTAATAATTCTAAATTAAAATTTCAATTTAAAAACCGTATCTATATTAAAGGTGCAAGAGAGCATAATCTTAAAAATATAGATGTTGAAATACCACGAAATAAATTGGTTGTTATTACAGGTTTATCTGGATCCGGAAAATCTTCTTTAGCCTTTGATACAATATATGCTGAAGGCCAGAGACGCTATGTTGAGTCATTATCTGCATACGCACGTCAATTTTTAGGTTTGATGGAAAAACCTGATGTTGACTACATTGAAGGATTATCTCCAGCAATATCTATTGAACAAAAATCTACTAGTAAAAATCCAAGATCAACTGTTGGTACTATAACTGAAATTTATGATTATCTTCGTTTATTGTATGCAAGAATTGGTAAACAAAAATGTTATTCTTGTAACGGCCCAGTCGAACGACAAACTGTTCAGCAAATTGTTGATAAAATTATTTCGTTCAGTGAAGGTACAAAATTTCAATTATTTGCGCCTGTAGTTCGTAGCCGAAAAGGTCAGTTTAAGGATGTATTGAAATCTATAGCTAAGGAGGGCTTTGTAAGGGTCCGAATTAATGGTAAGATTCGAGACTTATCTGAAAAAATTCAATTAAAAAAAACCCAAAAACATACTATTGAAGTTTTAGTTGATCGTTTAGTTGCTAAAAATTCTATTAAAGAACGTCTTACGGCATCAGTTGAATTAGCATTAAAGGTTGGTAATGGTTTAATTATTGTTGATGAAATTGGTAAAGAAGAGCATTTGTTTAGTGAACAATTTTCTTGTCCAAAATGTGAAATTTCTTTTGAAGAATTACAGCCTCGTGGCTTTTCATTTAATTCCCCCTTTGGTGCATGTAAAACATGTGATGGATTGGGAACTCATATGTCAATCGATCAAGATTTAGTCGTTCCTAACCCTAGATTGAGTATGATTCATGGATGTATAAAGCCTATAGGTGAGCAACCACGTGGCGGTTGGTATGGTTCAGTTTTAAAAAGTTTATCAAAACACTATGGATTTAATTTCACAACACCTTGGAGAGAATTAGATAGTGAGATTCAAAATATTTTATTGTTTGGCACTAAAATTGGCGAAAAGTTTAAGATGGTTCATCAATCTGATACTTTCACAGGTACTTCAAATCGTACTTTTGAAGGTGTGATTCCTAACTTAGAAAGACGCTATTCTCAAACAAAATCAGGTCAAATGCGAGAATGGATTGAAAAATTTATGACCATACAATCATGTCCAGACTGTAAAGGAAACAGGTTAAAAAAATCTAGTTTATCTGTTTTTATAAATGATAAAAATATTGTGGATATGACCAATGAGACTGTGGGTGATCTTAATAATTTTTTCGCTAGTTTACATTTAACAAAGCGTGAGGAAGAGATATCTCATCAAATAAATAAGGAAATTAAATCTCGTTTAAGTTTTTTAGTAAATGTTGGCCTAGATTATTTGACATTAAGTAGATCTGCTGGTACTTTATCTGGAGGAGAGGCGCAGCGAATCAGACTAGCGACACAAATTGGTTCCCAATTAGTGGGTGTTTTATATATTTTGGATGAACCCTCAATAGGTTTACACCAAAGAGACAATAATCGTCTTATTTCTACTTTAGAGCATCTTCGTAATCTAGGAAATACAGTAATTGTTGTTGAGCATGACGAAGCTACTATGAAAGCCGCAGATTGGATTTTAGATATGGGACCTAAAGCAGGAATTAATGGTGGTCAAGTAATTGCATCTGGAGATTTTGATTCAATATCAAAAAATTCTAAATCAATAACAGGTCATTATTTAAGTGGGAAAAAATTTATTAGCTATAATAAAAAAAGACGCGAAGGGAATAATAAATTTTTAAATTTGTTTGGAGCATCTGGAAATAATTTAAATAAAGTCAATTTATCATTACCGTTAGCAAAGTTTATATGTATTACAGGCGTATCTGGTTCCGGAAAATCAACTCTCATAAACCAAACATTATATCCAATTTTATCTCGTGAATATCATTCTAGTATGTTAAAAGCATTACCATATGAATCTGTAGATGGATTGCTTTATTTAGATAAAGTTATAGATATAAACCAATCTCCTATTGGAAGAACGCCACGTTCTAATCCTGCAACTTATACAGGACTCTTTACTCATATAAGGGACTTATTTACTCAACTACCTGAATCTAAAATTAGAGGCTATAGACCAGGAAGGTTTTCTTTTAATGTTAAGGGTGGTCGATGTGAGGCTTGTCAAGGTGTCGGACTCATTAAGATTGAAATGCATTTTTTGGCCGATATGTATGTTCAGTGTGAGGATTGTAAAGGTCATCGTTACAACCGTGAGACACTTGAGATAACTTATCGTGGGAAAAATATTTATGATGTTTTAAATCTGACAATTGAAGAATCATTAAAATTTTTTCAAAATCATAAAATGATTTATAAAAAATTAGTCACCCTATCAAATGTTGGACTAGGCTATATAAGACTTGGACAACAAGCAACTACTTTATCTGGCGGTGAATCTCAAAGGGTAAAGTTAGCTTCTGAATTATCAAGGTCTGCTACTGGTAGAACTTTATACATTTTAGACGAACCAACTACTGGTCTCCATTTTGAGGATGTAAAAATGTTGCTAGATGTTTTACAGGGTTTAGTAGACAAAGGAAATACTGTAGTAGTAATTGAGCATAATTTAGATGTAATAAAATCATCTGATTGGATTATTGATCTAGGTCCTGAAGGTGGAATCGGTGGAGGTAATATTATTGCGGAAGGTAGCCCTGAAGAAATTTCAGTGATAGATTCCTCACATACTGGTAATTTCCTAAAAGATTTATTATATAAAAATGTGTGACTATAATGTTTAGAGAGTACTTTCTAATATCAATGATTTGTAAATCAATTTTATGTATTATTTTATTCGAAATTTCTTTCACTCAGTTGGAAAAAAGTATCGAAAAATGTGATGTTTGCCTAGACCCTCTTGATAATAAATCTGATACTACAGATGCATGGGGAAATAAATTTCATAAAAAACATATCAGAAAAATAAATTATATGACAAAAGGAATATGTACATCATGTTCACGTATAGTATCTGAGTTAACCACAAACGGAGGACAACGACATATAGATGGTCGCCTTGTATGTAACATTTGTAAATCGGATGCGATATCTCCTAACAACAAAAATGAAATTGAAAAATCAAGATTTAGAGTTTTAAATCAATTAAACAACAAAGGTTTTGAGGGTTTGTTTGATAA
>MDTA01181004.1_pt1 | contig 11316 bp, 10 predicted proteins | sample 811151 | NCBI WGS metagenome assembly MDTA01 (sample SAMN05326648, study PRJNA326480) | marine metagenome | isolation source: seawater | place: Indian Ocean: South | collected 2010 | reverse complement strand
TTCCACTTTTAAATTTAATTAAATCAAGAAAACCTGACATATTAATTTTGCACTTAATTACTTCACTTCCTTTATTTTTAAATTCTATTTTCAAAATTAGATCAAAAATAATATTAAGAATATCTGGACTTCCAAAATTAAATATTATTAGAAAAATTTTTTGGCATTTTGTATTACGAAAAGTAAATATAATTACAACCCCTACAATTGCTACTAAGGAGCATTTGCAAAAAGTATTTAAAAAAAATAATATACGCTTATTAAGGGATCCTATTTTAAATTTAGAAAAAATAAAGTTAAAAAAAATTTTAAAAGAAAAAAATAAAAAAAAATTTTTAGCAATAGGTAGATTAACAAAACAAAAAAATTTTTCATTTTTAGTAGATTGCTTTGAGACGATTTTAAAAATTAATCCTAAAGCAACACTTACTATTGCCGGGGAGGGAGAAGAAAGAAACAATTTATCAAATTTAATTAATTTTAAAAATCTAGAAAAAAAAATTAAATTAGTTGGTTATAAAAAAGATGTTCAAAAATTATATAAAACTCATGATTGTTTCATTTTGTCCTCATTATGGGAAGATCCTGGATTTGTTCTTGTAGAGGCAGCAAGTAAATTCATTCCTATAATTTCATCAGAATGCAAGAGTGGTCCAAAGGAAATTTCTAATAATGGAAAAAATATGTTTATTTATAAAACGAATAATAAAAAAGATTTTCTTAAAAAATATAAAGAATTTTTAAAAATTAAAAATAAAGATCTAGAGAAAAAGTGTGTTAATTTAAATAAATACATAAGAAAATTTTCAGTCGATTTTCATTTAGAAAGTTTAATTAAATTAGTTCAAAAATATTCCAATGAAAAAAATTAATATTTCAATTCTAATCGCAAACTACAATGGAGAGAAGTATCTAGAAAGATGCATTAATTCCTGTATTCAACAGAAAACTAAAAAAAAATATGAGATAATTTTTATAGATGATAGATCAACAGATAATTCACTAGAATTAGTTAAAAAATATAAAAATAAAATAAGAATAATTAAAACAAATAAAAAAAAAAATGTATCAAATTTTAATACATTTTATCAACTTAATACATATTATTCTGGATTTAAGAAGGCGCGAGGCAAAATAATTTGTTTTCTAGATTCAGACGATTATTTAAAAAAAAATAAATTATCTCAAATTGAGTTTCATTTTTCAAAAAATCCGAAATTAAACTTTATTTTTGATCAACCAATTTTGGTTAATTTTGATAGACAAATAAAAATTAGTAAAAAAAAATATGGTTTCAGAGATAAAATATGGCCATGTTTCCCCCCACAAAGCTGTATATCCGTCAAAAGGAATATAATTCAGAATAACATAAAGAAACTTTTTATTAAAAAATTTAATCTAACAACTTTGGATTTTAGGATAGCATCACTTGCAGATATCTATAGAAAAAACTGTTTATTTTTAAATAAGTCTCTTACTTATTATTTTCAACACGACAAAAGTGAAAGTTTAAAAAATTTTAAAATGTTGAGTTTTAATTGGTTTAGAAGAAGAAAAGAAGCTTACAAATATTACAGGATCAATAATAAAAAAAAATTTTTAACATTAGATTATTTTTTTACAATTATTATTACTTATTTTTTTGAAAGTATAAATTTTTATAAGAATAAAATAAGCCGATATTTATCCAAAATAATGTAGCGTTGAAACTTGTAAAAAAACTTCCACCTGGAATTAATGGAATAAAAGTACTTAATATTATCAAAAACTTACATGCTAAAACTGTATTTTTGTGTTTTAAGATTATAAATAAATTTTGCTTAACAAATAGAATAATTAATGAAATTAACACTATAAAACCAAATATTCCGTGCTCAGATAAAATTTCGATATAGATTTGATGTGGGTGAGTATTACATCTAAATTTCTCTTCAAATTTTTGATTTATTAATTTCTTGTCAAATTTAATATTATTTTTAATTAGAAATTTCTCCCTTTCATTTTCATCACAAAGTAACCTAAAGTTCTTATTACCAACACCAAATGCTTTGTTATTTTGAAATAGCACAACACCTGTGTGGTATAATTTACCATATTCGGTACTATTTACATAATCAAATACATTATAATTATATTTAGAAAAGTTTTTAAATATTTGATTTTGATATCTTTCTGCAAAAGTATCGTAATTAACTATTACAAAAATTACAAACATGAATAAAATACTGATTAAAAATAAAAATTTTTTGATTATTTTTTTATCTAAAAAGAAAACAATTATCATTATTATTAGCAAGGATTTTATAAAATTGGATCTATCACCAGAAATAAAAATTGCCGAAACAAAAAAGAAAATTAAAATAATTCCAATATTTTTATAATTTTTATTTTCAATTAAATAACATGATAAAAATAGACCTAGACTTAAAATAAGAGATCCTGCTTTTAATTCATCACCCATAAAACCAGAAACACGATGAAATTTAACTGGAGACTCAATACCAATAATATTTTGGCCTATAAAAAATTGAACATACATGTCTATTGCAAATAGAACCATTGTTAATATCCATATTTTATATACAAAAAAAATTCGAAATTTTTTTTTTTGAAAAAAAACTAATTGTACCCAATGTAAAAATTATATATTTCACAAAAAAGAAATTCCTTAAAAAAGAATTAGAAAAATTTTCAGAAAAAAACAAGTTTATTAACAATGCAAAATAAATAAAGATTAATCCATAAGTTAGACTATTTTTAAAAATATTGATTTTATTTAAATAAAAAAAATAAAGAGAAAAAAAAAATAAAAATATAATTCCTATTTCACTAGCAGCAGTACCGATGATTAAAAAAACTGGAAAAAAAGAATAAACTAATAATATAACCTGATCTAATTTATCTTCTTTTTTAAATGAAAAAAAATCATCTAAAAAAAAATTTTTTAGCTTTAATATCATATATATTTTTTTAATATAAAGTTATTATTTAAATTTTAAATAAAATTTATTTGCTGTTTAAATTATTTATTTCATTAATTTTATTTAAATATAAATTTAAATTTTTTTCTAAATTAAATTTTTCTAAAGATTTATAAGCATAATTAATTTTTTTTTTATTATTTTTATTTTTATTTTTATAAAATTTCATTATTTTCTTGCAAAGGTTTTTTGAAGATCCTGTTTTAAATAGAAAACCTCCTTTACCATTAGACAAAATTTCTTTTGGCCCAGTTGGACAATTGCTTGAAATAACGAACCTTTTTAAAACAATTGATTCTAACAATACATTTGGAAGTCCCTCATAAAGAGAACTTAAAATAAAAACATCACTAGATTTTATAAATGGATATGGATTTTTTTTAAAATCTAAAATTTTCACATTATTTTCAAGCGAATTAATTCTTATATATTCCTCAATTTTACTTTTATTATGTCCTCTTCCAATAATTATTAACATAATTTTAATTTTATTTTTAAGAAGATTAATAGATTTGAGAAGAGTTATATGATCTTTCTGGTCAACTAATCTGGCAACATTAATAATTTTCAGAGTATTTTTTTTTTTAAAAAAAATATTGTTAATTTTTTTTTTTGACTTTTGAATTATATTTTTTTTATCCAAAGGGTTAAATATGCAAAAAGATTTTACATTTAGTTTTATTCTCAACTCTTTCTTAAATTCTTCGCTATTTACTATTATTAAATCCGCAAAAGAATAAATTTTCTTAAAAATTTTTTCTTTAAATTTACTTTTAATCCAGCCTGATGGAGAAGAATTTAATCTAACAATGATTTTTGCGTTAAAGATTTTTGCTATTAAAATAGATGATAAATTTGCTTGAAAACTAAAAACTAAAGTATTTTTATTTTTTAATAAATAAAATATTAATAATAGACAACTCAAGATTATTTTAATTGTCCTTGAATTAATTAAGTTCATAAATGAACTAAAATTTAAAATTTTTATATTTTTTTTAAATTTTTCAGTATTTTTTGAAGAAGTAATTAAAATAACATTTTTAAACTTTGTGCTTAAAAAATTTGAAATTAATATTAAATTTTTTTCCACGCCTCCACCCTCGATTGATGGCATGAATATTATTAATTTGTTTTTTTTTTCATTAAAATTTAAAAAAACTATAACTTAATAATCATTTCAACTTAATTTTATTTTTAATTTAAATTTTTTTTCTACAGTTAGTTAAATGATTCATACCATTTTATCATTGACTTAATTCCAACTTCGATCGGAGTAAAATTATTAAATCTCAAGTATTTTTTAATTTTTAAATTCTCTCCATGAGTCTTAATTACATCTGCTTTTTGAAGTCCTATTTTATTTATTTTAAGATTTTTTTTATCTATGATCTTATTTATTAGGTATATTACATACGTAATTTTTACTGACTTATTACTGCAGATGTTAAATATATTATAACCTTTTATTTTTTTATTTAATAATCTTTTAATAATCTCATTAACATCATCTATAAAAGTAAAATCTCTATAATGATTTCCATTATTATATAGATTGAATTTTTTCTTTGAATTCAAATATTTTAACATAAACATATCTGGTCTTCCCATCTTTCCGTAAACAGTGAAGAACCTTAAGCCATGTATATTCATATTATATAATTTAGAATATATTTCCGCCATTTCTTCATTATTTTTTTTTGTTAGTCCATAGAAATTTTTAGGATTTAAACTCTCATTTTCTAAAATTGGAAATTTTTTTTTATCTCCATATACTGAGCTTGAAGATGCAAACAAAATATTTTTTATTGATTTTAATCTACAATTTTCTAAAATATTATAAAAACCACAAGTATTACTGTTAATATACTTTCTTGGATTATCAATAGAATATCTAACACCAGCTTGTGCAGCCAGGTTAATTACAAAATCAAATTTATTTTTATTAAATATTTTTTTTAAATCTTTGTTATTTGATATATCAATTTTAAAAAATTTAAAATTTGTATATTTTTTTAAAATTTTAAGCCTTTTATATTTAATTTTCACATCATAGTAATCATTTAAGTTATCTATACCAATAATCTTATGGCCAGCACCTAACAGATAATCAGTTATGTTGAAGCCAATAAATCCACAACTACCGGTAATTAAAATTTTCATTAAAATCCTTTTAAATTAATATTTATAAAGTCTTAACTCATAACATAAACTATTAAAAATAAAATTTATCTATATATATTTCAATTATCATGTATTTATTCAAATTTTTTATTATTATGTTCTCTATTCTTTAAATGATTATAAAAGTTATATTAAGTTATTTTTTAATATTTTCTATTAACTTTTTTTTTAAAAAAAAAAATTACTTAAGAAGTATTAATAGTTCAGAGCATCAAAATTTTGCAAATACTTCCATACCATTGTCGGGTGGAATATTTTTATCATTTCCAATAATTTATTTTATTTATGAGACTTATTCAATAATTGCACTTGTTTTTTTATTGTTTATGATGTTAGGAATATTTTCTGACTTGAATATTATAGGCGCACCTAAAAAAAGATTTTTATTTCAATTAACAATTTTAATTATTTTTACTGTCTATTCAAAACTAGAAGTTTTTCCTTCTAGAATTTTTCTCATAGATAATTATTTAATGGGAACGTTAATAAGTTTTTTATTCACTGCATTTTGTTTGATGGTATTGATTAATGGCTCAAATTTTATCGATGGTTTAAATGGTCTATTATTGGGATATTTTTTAATAATTATTTTAATATTATCAAATCTTGATTTACTTTCATTAATTTCAATTAGTGCAGACGGTAAGTATTATATAATTTTAATAATTTCATTTATTTTAATTTTAAATTTTTGTAATCAATTATTTGTTGGTGATAATGGAGCTTATTCACTAAGTTTTCTTATAGGATGTTTGTTAATTGAAATTTATAATTTAAATAATGATATCTCACCTTACTTTATAATTTTATTGTTGTGGTATCCTTGTTTCGAGAATTTATTTTCCATAATAAGAAAAATAATTGATAAAAAAAATCCTCTAAAACCAGATAATAGTCATATTCATCATTATCTTTTTGTTATTTTTAAGAAAAAACTTAGTTTAAATAAACTTTGGGCAAATAATTTTGCCAGCTTGTCAATAAATTTATTTAATTTAATTGTTTTGTACCTTGGATCACTCAAACCTCATTATACTATTTGGCAAGTACAACTTATATTTTTTTCAATTATAGTTTATATTTCAACTTATTTTCTAATTAAAAAAATCTCTTTAAAATATGTAATACAAAAAAATTAAATGAATAATTTAAATATTGTTAATATAAATTTAATAAAGATTATTTAATGGTAATACAAAATTTTATAATTATTTTCTTTACATATTTTTTAATAATTTTTTCTTCCATAGGTTATGGTAAATTTATAAAAAAAATACTTTTTAAAAATCAAATAAGCGAAGGCTATCTTGGTTTATTTGGGATTTTTTTTATAATTACTTATTCTTATATAAGTAATTTTTTTTATTCTCATGGGTTAACTCACAATGTTACTTTGCTTTGTTTAGGGATATTTTTCTATTTATTTTTTAATAACAAAAATAAAGATTTTATATTAACTTTTACTATTTTCTTAATTCTTTTTGTTGCATTAATAATAATGAAAACACATGATGATTTTCCTTATTATCATTTTCCATACACTTATCATTTAACTCAAAATAAACTAATGTTTGGGATTGGTAATTTTAACCATGGTTTCAGAACTCCATCGTCAATTTTTTATTTAAATTCAATATTTTATTTACCTTATATAAATTATTTTTTCTTTCATATGGGCTCAATTTTAATAATGGGCTTTGTAAATATTATTTTATTAAAAAAATTATTTGATTATGAGTATAAAAAAACAAATTTTCTATTATTTTTTATTTTATTTTCATTGTTATTTATAAATATATTTTTTTATAGAATTGGAGAACATGGTACAGATAGATCTGCTCAGATTTTAGTTTTTTTATTTGTGGTTGAATTATCAATTTTATTGAGTCTTAAAAAATTAGAGGAAATTATATTTACTAAGATTTTACTACTCTCAATTTTAATTATATCTTTAAAAGCTTTTTATATATTATATTTATCATATTTTACTATTGTATTTATATATTTTTTAAAAATCTCAAGTTTAAACAAAATAGTTTTATTTTTAAAAAACTTAAGATTTATATATTTTTTTTTAATTTTATTTTTTTTGGTTTTGTTTACAAATTTTGCTAACACAGGTTGCTTGTTGTACCCAGTTAAATTTTCTTGTTTTGATACAAGTTGGTCAATACCTATTGATGAGGTGACTAAAATGAATGACTGGTATGAACAATGGTCAAAAGGAGGTGCTACTCCCAACTTTAGAGTTGATAATCCAGAGGAATACATTCAAAAATTTAATTGGTTAAGTAATTGGATAGATGTTTATTTTTTTAACAAAGTATCTGATTTTTTACTGAGTTTAATTTTTTTGTGTATAATTTTCTTTATTTCATTTTACAAGAACGACAAAAAAAAAATTTTTATTAAAAAAGAGTTTATGTATCTTTATTTGCTATCAATTTTATTATTTTTCGAATGGTTGTATAATCATCCTGCCCTAAGATATGGAGGTTATGTTTTAATATCTTTGCTAATATTTTTACCCATTTCTTTTCTACTAAATAGTTTTATTCAAAATAAAAAAAAAATGTATTTGAGAATTAAATTTTTATTAGTTCTTTGTTTAATTATATTTTTTGGAAGAAATTTAGATAGAATCAATAATGAAATTACCAAATACAAATTTAAACCTTTTATAGATAATAATTTTAGAATTACTGACAATCATTTTAGAATTAAGAGTAGTATGGAGAAAATAATAACAAATTATCAAATATGTAAAAAACAAAATATAATTTGTAATAAAGATTTATCTCCAAATGTAGAAATAATTAATAATAGATATTATTTTTCAACTAAATAAAATAAAAGTATTTATTCAATTAATTAAAAATTAAATGATATTAATTAAATCAATTAGGAATATCTTAAATTACCTAGATACGTTTAGACAAAAAAAGATAATTAAAGAAATAAAAAAAAAAATCAGCGACACACCAGTAATTATTGACGTTGGTGCACATTTTGGAGAAACAATTAAAATATTTAACAAAAGTTTCAATTTGAAGAAAATATATTCTTTTGAAGCAAGTCCTGAAAATTTTAGAGTATTGAAAAAAAATTTTCCTATAAATTTGTCTTCAAAAATAGAAATATATAACTATGGATTGGGAAATAAAATATCTAAAGATTTTATTAATCAAACATTAGAGTCATCATCCTCAACTATTAACGATTTAAATGCAGAATCAGAATACCTATTAAAAAAACTAAAAATTTTAAATATTAAAAATGAAAGATTTTTTTCAAAAAAGATTCCGATTGAAATAATTACTTTAGATAGTTTTTTTGAAGAAAAAAAAATTAATAATATAGATTTATTAAAAATTGATACAGAAGGTTATGAGTATAATATTTTAAAAGGTATATCCAAACATCATAGTAAAGTTAGGTTAATTTATTTTGAGCATCATTATGATAATATGATCTTAAAGAAATATAAATTTAGAGACATAAATAATCTGTTAATCAAATACGGATTTAAAAGAATAAAAAAAAATAAGATGATATTTAGAAAATCATTTGAATATCTTTATGAAAACACAATTAATTAGATATTTTTTATTATTTAAATTTTATAAATTATTTTTTTAATCTAAGTTTATAGTATGCTGCTAAAACAATATATAACATCCTTGTGGCATTGAAAAAAAGAGAATTCATCTTTGTTTCATTTTCCCTTCTTTCAAAATAGGTAACTGGTACCTCAATTATTTTAAGATTATTCTTATATGCGCCAATCAATAAATCAAAATCTCCCCAAAGATCTTTTGCTCCCCATTTAGAAACATCTTTTTTAATTTTAAGCCAATCTTTTTTATAAAAAATTTTCGTACCGCACAATGTATCAGTAATTTTTCTTCTGAATAGAATGCTAAATAATGTTGCAAAAAAAGTATTTCCTAGAAAATTAAAAAATTTCATTGCCCTACTTTTTTGTGGATAAATCATTCTAGTACAATTAATAAAATCAGCGTTCGTTTTTTTCAAAATATTTAGAGAAAAATTTATATCATCAAAACTTACGGTTAAATCAGCATCATAAATTACTATTATATCTCCTTTAGCTCGTTCAATACCCTCATAAACATTTTCAGATTTACATTTACCAGGTCCATCATACTTAATTATTTTAAAACTTTTTAATTTTTCAGATAATTTAATAATTTCTAGAGATGTAGAGTCTGTAGATTTATCATCACCAAATAAATATTCATAATTAATATTCGATGATTCAATATTTTTTTCAAAAAGTCTTATATTTTTTTCCTCATTTTTACATGGAATTATAAATGAAACGTTAAATTTTTCTTTTTTTCCCTGAGCTTGATTTATTTTTTTTAAAATTGTTACATTTGTTAAGCAGAATAAATTTAAAAGAGGTAGTCTAAATAGTTTATTAATAAAATTTGTTACAATTGGTATATTTAAGGGTAGGGCTATAATTTTTTCATTTCTGACAACTTCTAAATTACAACTTGAAAATAAATTAATGAGGTAGGATGAGGGTAAAAAATTATTTTTAAGAGGTGAAAAATTAAAAAAATACTTTAAAAATTTTAATATAATCATCCAGATCATATTTTTTGACAAAACAATTATTTTAGCATCATCATTAATTATTTTTGATAAATTAAGAAGATTTGATGCTGGATTCGATTGGTGTTCAATATCTGCGATTATAATGGTGTCTGAGTTTGTAATATCTTCATTGTGTATTTCATCTTTATAGCTGATATTTTCATTATGTTGTTGCTTATATTCATCATTTATTTCTTTTATGATAATTTTTTTACTTTCAATTTTTTTTGATATTATTGAGTTTGATGCGCAAAAAATAAATACATTTTTTGTATTATCTATACAATTATTTAAAAAATCTGATATTTCATTAAATAAAAATTTTTTTTTTTTTATAAAACTTAATCTTTTTTCAAAACTTTCTTTAAAAAAAGACAAGCTTGAGTTTAAATAATAACTGTTATTTGAAAAATCTGAAATTTTCATATTATAGTTTAATAATTATTATATACTTTTTTAATTTTCTATATATATAGTTTAAAATTATTTGACATTAAATAACTAGACAATCGATAAAATGACCAAATATATAATTGTAACCGGAGGAGCAGGTTTTGTAGGTTCTAATTTAATAGAAAAATTAGTAGAAAAAACTAATAATAAAATAATTAGTATAGATAATTATTCAACCGGTAGTAAAAAAAATCATATTTTAAATAATAAAATAAAATATTTAAATTCTGATACTAAAAACATTTCGAAATTACTTAGAAACTATAAAAATAAAATAAAAGTACTATTTCATTTTGGAGAATTCTCAAGAATTTATCAGAGTTTTCTTAAAATGAATGAATGCCTAGAGTCTAATTCTGTCGGAACAAATGAGGTATTTAATTTTTGTTTAAAAAATAAAATTAAAATAATTTACTCTGCAACATCTGCAAGTATTGGGAATAAAGGGAATGATCGAAATCTATCACCTTATGCTTTTACGAAAGCAAAAAATCTTGAAATGTTAGAAAATTTGAAAAGATGGTTTAATTTAAAATTTGAAATTATATATTTTTACAATGTTTATGGGCCAAGACAAATAAGTGTGGGTGATATGGCAACGGTAATAGGTATTTTTGAAAATCAATATAAAAATAAAAAACCTTTAACCGTTGTAAAACCAGGGAGTCAATCAAGGAGGTTCACTCACATAGAAGATACTATTGATGCATGTTATTATGCTTGGAAACAAAATAAGAATAGGCATTACAGTATTTCTAATAAAAAAAGTTATACAATTTTAGAAGTTGCAAAAATGTTTAAAACAAAAATAAATTATCTACCATCTAGACCAGGAGAAAGGTATGCTTCAGCTCTAACAAGTATGAATTTGTCCAATAAAGTCTACAAGTTATTTGGATCAATTAAACTCGAAGATTATTTAAAAAATCAAATTAACAATAGATAAATTAACAATAATTCATTGTTTACAATATAAATTAAACAAGTATAACACTATCGCCGGTGATTATTGCGAAGGTGTAATACCCGATCCCATTCCGAACTCGGAAGTCAAGCCCTTCTGCGCCGATGGTAC
>MDTA01109102.1_pt1 | contig 11316 bp, 13 predicted proteins | sample 811151 | NCBI WGS metagenome assembly MDTA01 (sample SAMN05326648, study PRJNA326480) | marine metagenome | isolation source: seawater | place: Indian Ocean: South | collected 2010 | reverse complement strand
GTGGAAGCGCAGTAATGCGTGCAGCTGACCAGTACTAATAGCTCAATTGGCTTGATTTATGCACTGAAAAAAATTTTTAACGATGATATTGAAGAGTTAATTGCCAAACCTTAAAAATCTATCTATTTTCAAATAATAATTTTAACTTTAATTTTTATTGATGCTAAAAAAAAATATAACATTTGGTATCTTGGGTTTAGGAAGAGTTGTAGAAAAAAGACTTATTAGTGTTTTTTTAAATGAGTTGAAGAATGCCAAAGTAGATATTGTTTATGATAAAGATAAATCAAAAACAAATAAATACAGTAAGCTTTTAAACTGTAAAAAAGCGACTAAATTTTCGGATTTATTTGATAAGAATTTAGATTTTATTTATATCGCAACTGAATCAGGGAATCACTATCAACATATAAAAAAATGTTTTTTAGCAAATCACAACGTCATAGTGGAAAAACCACCAGTATTAAAAGAAAGTCAATTATTAGAATTAGTCAAAATAGCAAAAAGAAAAAAACTGAAATTTTATAGTGTTTTTCAAAATAGACTAAATAAATCTGTGCAATTTGTAAAAAACTATATTAGAAAAAATAAAGATCTAGTTTACATCACGTTAGATCTCAGTTGGTCTAGATTTCAAAATTATTATAATGATTGGCATGGAAACTGGAAAATGGATGGGGGAGTTGTTGCGCAGCAGGGTATTCATTACATTGATATTTTGGTATATCTATTTGGCAAGCCTATAAAATGTGTTAGCACAATTTCAAATAAGACCAACAAACTTCAAGCAGAAGATACGCACAATTCATTAATAATTTTCAAAAATAATTTATCTTGTACATGTAATTTTACAACTGCTTTAAGACCTGAGGATCATGAGGCATCAATTAAAATTTATATGAAAAAACAGATAATAAATTTAGAAGGTCTTTGCTGCAATATTGTTAATTATACCAACTATGACAAATCAAAAGACAATAAATTAAGCACTGTTTGTAAAAAAAATTCTGAAAAGGTTGATAGTGGTTATGGTAGATCACATTTTAGAGTAATACAAAATATTGTTGATGATGAGTTAAAAATAAGAAATAAATTTAGTCCTATTAAAGCAGAGGATACACTACAAACTATTAGGCTGCTTAATATGATGTATATGAGTGCTGAGTTAAATCAATGGATATTTTCAAAAAGTAAGAATATAAAATCTAAACTTGGGAATTAAACTGACATTTTCAAATTTAACAGAAAATAATTTAAAAAAAATTAATGGAAAATTTGCATTAATTTTAGGCCTAACACCCTCTAAAGGAGCTAGATCACCCAAACTTTGGAATAAAGTTTATAAATGGAAAAAAATTAGCATAAGAATGTTTCCTGCTGATTTAAAAAAAAAAAATTTAAAAAAATTTATTAAGTATCTTAAAAAAAATCCAAATTTTATTGGTGGTTCAGTGACAGCTCCCTACAAAGTTGAAGTAATGAAATATTTAGATAATTTAGACAAAACTTCAAAAAAAATTGGTTCAATTAATACTATCTTAAAAAAAAAAAATAAATTATACGGATTTAATACTGATTATTTTGGAGCAACTAATTCTTTGCTAGATTTTAAAGATAAAAAAAAAATATTGGTTTTAGGTTGTGGTGGAGCAGGTAAAGCTGTTATTTTAGCGTTAATTAATAATTTTAAATCTTCTAAATTTTTTTTTTATAACAGAAATAAAACTACTTTAAAAAATTATCTTTCGAAACTTGCTATATTAAAAAAAATCAAAATTTTAAAAAGAATTTCTGATATAAATTTTATTAGTAATTTCGATCTAATAGTTAACACAACAAGTATAGGTTTTGATTCTTGGATTAAAAGTCAAAAAGGTTATTATAATTTAAAGGCATTATCTCCATTTTCAAGTTCTTCTAAGATAAAAAATAGTAAGAATAAAAATTACAAAAGCTTTATAAAAAAAAACTCTATGCTGATAAAGAAAGATACGAATAATCTTATCAAATTTTTCAAATCTAACAAAAAAGCAGATATTTTTGATATAATCTATTTTCCAAAAAAAACTAAATTATTGAAATATGGAAATAAAAAGTGCAAGAATGGTTTACAGATGAATCTTGATCAAGCAGTTAAAGCATTTCAAATTGTTAATAATTTTAAAAATTTTAATAAAATCAAATTAATTATGTCTCAAAATGGATAACAAATTTCCAGGAAAAGATATAAGTTTAGAGGATTTAAAATCTAAATTTCCACTTGCAGCAAAAAAAAATACAAATCATAAATCTAAATTTGAAATATCAGGCGTTGAATTTGGATCAAAAACCTTACCAATATTTGCTGGCCCAAACATGGTTGAAAGTGAGGAATTAATTTTAGATGTAGCAAAAAATGTGAAAAAAATTGGTGCACATTTTTTAAGAGGAGGTGCATTTAAACCTTTAACTTTTCCATATAGAAGCGAAAAATACAATGAAACACGAGAAGAAGGAATTAAATGGTTAGGATTTGCAAAAGATAAATATAACATTCCAATAATAACAGAAGTTATGGAAGAAAAATATTTGCCAATGATATGTGATGTAGCAGATATTCTACAAATTGGATCACGTAATATGCAAAATTATCCTTTAATAACCGCTTGTGCAAAAACTAAAAAACCAATAATGATCAAGAGGCATTATGGATCTTCTTTAAGAGATTGGCTTGGATCAGCAGAGTATGCTTTAGTTGAAGGAAATGAAAAAATTATTTTATGTGAAAGAGGAGTATCTGTACCACACACTCATAGATCAACATCTAGATTTTTATTAGATTTGCAAGTTGTTCCTGCGGCACAAGAAGTAACACATCTTCCAATTGTAGTAGATCCATCTCACGCAACTTTTTGGAGAGCATGGGTTGAACCAATGACCCTTGCCTCTATAGCTAGTGGTTGTGATGGTGTAATGTTGGAGGTGCATCCTGACCCAGAAAACTCAGCAGTAGATCCTTTGCAACCTATAAACTACAAAAGTTTTGAAAGTCTGATGATTAGAATGGATAAGTTAGCAAAAGAAATAATGCAAAAAAAAATATATGAATAATTAAATTAATTGATAAATGAAAAAAAAACTTTTTACCGATATTAATATAAAAAGAATTGATAATTTTTTAGATAGTCATTTAGATCAACAGTCAGAGTTACCAAATGGAGTTCCAATATTTTCATCAGTTGAAATTAGCATAAATGGAGCTTGTAATAGAAGATGTTTTTTTTGTCCAAGAGTTGATGAAGAAAAATATCCTAACAAATTAAATAATTTAAATTTTGATGCTTATTCAAATCTAATAAATGATTTGCAAAAAATTGATTTCAAAGGCCGATTATCCTTTTCTGGTTTCTGTGAGCCATTGTTAACAAAAAATCTGAATGAGTATGTTAAAATTGCAAGAAATAAATTAGATTTAGTGCAAATTGAAATTGTAACTAATGGGGACCCAATTTTAGCTAAAAATGGACTTGAAAGACTTGAAAAATTATATTTAGCAGGCTTAAACAATTGTAGAGTTAGTCTTTATGATGGTGAACATCAAGTAGAAATTTTTGAAAAAATAAAAAAAAAACTTAAATTAAATGATGAACAATTTATTATAAGAAAAAGATATCTTGGCCCAGAAGATAGTTTTGGTTTAACAATTTCAAATAGAGCAGGTTCAGTAAGCTTAAAAAATAACGTTTTTGAATTAAAACCATTAAAAGAACCACTTTCACAACCCTGCCATTATCCTTTTTATAAAGTATTGATTGATTATGACGGATCAGTACTAATGTGTTCAAATGATTGGAAAAAAGAACTTATAATGGGAAATTTAAATTCTGACTCATTGATAAAAATTTGGTCAAATAATAAATTTATTAGCTTAAGAAAAAAACTTTGTGAAAGTAATAGAAATCATGCACCATGTAATGTTTGTGATGTAAATGGAACTTTAAATGGAAAAAAATCTTTTGAAAAATGGAAAAATTATCTATCCGGACAAATTAAAGATTAATTTAAAATTAAAAGTAGGTATAATTGGTTCTGGAAAAATTTCATTAGAATATATTAAAGTAATTAAATCGTTTAATCATAAAATTGAATATTTTTTCTCTTTATCGAATAATAAAGATGTTTTTACTTTAGCAAAAAAAAATAATGCCAAAGTATTAGATTCATTTTCAGATATTAGAAAAGTAAAAGATGTTGATTTATGGATTGTTTGCACATCTTGGAATAGAATGAGAAATATCTTTTTTAGATTATCTAATTTTTCAAAACCGATTTTATTTGAAAAATCTATAATTATTGATCCGAAAGAATTAAAAAAAATTGAATCGGGTAAAAATTATAATAATATAAAAAAGTATTTTAACTTTGCATATAATCGAAACTACTATGATTATATTTTGATTTTAAGATCAATTTTAAATAAAGAGAAATTAGTATCTGGAAGTTCGTATTTTTTTGATCCGTATAATTCATTAAATAAAGATAAAAAAATAAATCACAAGCATTTGCCAGTGTATATTACATCTCATTGGATCTCATTTTTGCTTAAATTGTTTAAATTAGGAAATTATAAAATAAAAAAACAAAAATTTATTACATTAGATAAAAACAAAAATTTCAAAAAAATAAGATTTTTTTTAGAAAAAAAAAATGCTCTAATAAACTTCGAATTTTTTAATTTTCCTAATCTTGCTAATAATCATGAAGTAAATCTCTATTTAACTAATTTTGTTGTAAAAATTTCTCCAATAGAAAAAATGATCATAAACAAAGATATTTTAAAAAAAAAAATAAAAGGACAAAATACTTATAAATTGAAACAAGATGAATACAGGGTTTCTCAAAAATTTAAACCTGGCTTTAGATTACAATATTATGATTTTGTACTTAATAAAATTTTAAAACAAAAAAGTTTACTATCAACTGATATAGATGATTTAGTTGCTATTTATAAGATTTGTGATTTTTTAAAAAGATGATTATTAAAAATATATCATTATTTTATCTAAAAATTAAAAAATTTCATTCATCGTATCCAAGACCATCATTTTATAAAAATGGAATTGTATTTCTTAAATTAGAATGTGATGAAAATTTATCAGGTTATGGAGAAATTTCTCCATATATAGCTGATAAAAAAGAGATTTTTAAGTATTGCGAAAAAATATCAAACACATATTTTAAAAATAAACGTGTAAACCTCAACTATGTTTATTATTTAAAAATCAAAAATTATGATTTTATTTTTCAATCTTTATTGTCTGCGTATGATCAAGCCATACATGATCTATATGCAAAAAGAAAAAAAATTTCAGTTGCTAAGTATTTAGGTTTTAAAAAATCAAAAAGTCTAAATTTCTATGCAAGTGGTGGTATGATATTTGAAAATCAAAGTTATAATAAAATATTAGATGAAGCCATCAAAGCTAAAGAAGATGGTTATTTTGGTTATAAATTTAGACCAAAAATGCCTAAAGAAAATTTGAATCATTTTCAAAGAATGAAAAACCCACCAAAAATAAATGTAAAGGAATTAGAAAAATTTTCTGAAATTTTAAGATTAAAACTAGGAGAAAATTTTAAAATAATGATTGATTTGGGTTGTAGATTAAAAAACAGTAAAGAAACAAAATATCTATTTAAGATGTTCAGCGAACATAATTATTATTTTGTTGAGGAGCCATTTCAAAGAAAACCATTACTTTACCTAAATCAAAAAAAAAATCTTTCTAAGGTAAAAATATCAGGCGGAGAACACATTTTTAATTTAAAAGAATTTAATAAATGGTCAAAAACTAAATTATTTGATTTTTTTCAACCTGATACTAATTTGTTATTATATAGAGAAATGAGCAAAATTATAAATATAGTAGGATCAAAAAATATAATACTTCACAACTGGTGTAGTAAAATAAATTTTATTTCAAATATAAGCTTTGCATTTTCTTTAAACAAAAATTTATTAGTTGAAAAAAATATACTTAAAAACCCATATGACAAATTTTTTGTATCTGGACTAGGAAAAATTAAATCAGGTAAAATTTTATTACCAAAATCTTTTGGATTTGGTATTTCCTTCAAAAAAAAAACAGATTCAAATTACATAATTTATGAAAAAAAAATTTAATATTTTAGCAGTTGTATCTGCAAGAGGTGGCTCCAAAGGAGTACCCAATAAAAATATTAAAAAGTTAAATAATATTCCATTAATCGCATATTCTTTAAAAACTTTGACAAAAATAAAAAGTTTAGATCAAATCATAGTTTCTTCTGATAGTGATAGGATATTAAAAATAGCAAAAAAAGTATCGAGTAAAATTGAAACAATTAAAAGACCCAAACATTTAGCAAGAGACAAAACTCCTCTAACTTCTGTTGTTAAACATGTTGCTTTAGAGCAAGAGTTTTTTGGAAAAAAATTTGATTTTGTTTTACAAATTGCCCCCACTTGTCCGTTTGTAAAGAAAGAAACATATGAAAAAATTATAAGTTTGCTTAAAAAAGGTAATGATTGTGTAGTTACTCTTAAGAGAATTGAGCATGAACACCCTTATAGAGCAAAAGAATTCAACATAAAAAATAAAAGATTTAAGAGTTTTATTAAAAACATTAATGTTGAAAAATTTATTTCAAGACAGGAATTACCAACTTTATATTGCACATCAGGCGCTGTTTATGCAAGGACAATAAATTTGCTTAGAAAATTTAACGAGAAAGATTTTAATCTAGGAAAAAAACCGATTGGAGTTATAGTTGATGATATAGAAGCAATAAATATCGACAGGCAAATTGATTTTGACTTAGCAAATTTAATATCTAAAAAATATAAATCATAGAATATGAAAAAATATAAAACAGAAGAAAAAATTTCAATTAGATCTGGTAGATACTTCTTTGATAATGGTTTAGAAATGACAGAAGTTACAAAAAAAACTTTATCAAAATCTCTGAAAGAAATAATTAAATTGAATTATGGTCAATTAAAATAATGCATCTTTTTATAGTGCATCAGTTTCCGGATTTAGATAATTTTCTTCCAGTAATTTCAAATTTAAAAAAACAAACAAATCAAAAATTTAGTTTATTAAATGCTTATCCAGTTCATGAAATTAAACACTATAATTTCCATGAAATATTAAAAAAATATGAAATAGATTACATAAACATTTATGAAATTAGTTTTAGAGCAAAATTAGTAAAGTTTTTCTTAAATTTAATAAAAATTGTTCCTAATAAAATAATATTAAGATCTAAAAAATTTTGGTACCTCCTGTATCACAAATATTTATTTTTTGATGAAAAAAATATACTAAATTTGATAAAAACAAAAAAAATTAAAACTATAAATATCGATCATAGCTTACCTGATAGATATAAATCAATTTTTAAAAATACTTTAAAAAAGACAGAGGTAAAACTGATAACATATAAACTAGGTATTGAAATGAGAAATAATACTAATATTAGAAGTGTAACTTACGAGAATACCGATTATGCAGTTGTTGAAGATTGTTCAACACAATTTAAAGTTTCAAATGAAATTAAAAATAAATTATTTAGAATTACAAACCCAAGATACTCATTAACTTGGTTAAATGAAATTGATAAAGAGTACAAATATAAATTAAAAGACTACACATTAAATAAAAATAGAAAAATTAGAGTATTACTTTTGACGAGACCTTTTTTTTCTTATAGAACTTGGGAAAAAATTTGGAACACCCTTAAAAAAATTGATCAAATAGATGTGCGTTTTTCATTTAAACCAAGGGGTAATTTTATACCGTTAAATTTTCAAGGTAACGAGATCAAAGAATTAAATACCTCTGAATTGATAAATTGGGCAGATATTGTTATTGGCCATGCAACATCTGTTTTAGTGGAAGCAATAATAAAAAATAAAAAGATATTCTTTTTAAAATATCTGTTGGAAGAAGAAAAAAAAGAAAATATCAATTATGTATTTGAAAATGAAAATTTTATTGAAATTATTAATTCTCATGATGAAATTATAAAAAAAATAAACTTTTTTATTAATCAAGAATTTCCTAAAAACTTTGATTTATCCATATATAAAAATGATATAAAAAATTTTTTAACCAATCTTATTGGTAACAACTTTGATAAAGAAAATCTTTTTGAAAATAATTTTTTAGGTTTGTATAAAAATTAAATTATTTTGAGTTTACGCCAAACTTTAAAAAATTTTTTAATAATTAACCTTATATCTTTTGAAGTATAATCATATGCCCACATCTGAAAGCAAAGAATACTGTCATCACTTAATTTTTCAGCCACTGGAAGTGTGCCTTTTTTATATAAGTTTTTATGAATTTTACTTTTATTCCATGGAAAGTTTGTCTTACCAAAAGCAATTTTTTTTTGGAACATTGGCAACATATGTAGACAAGGAATTTTATTATTGACAGGTATACCTTCGGACAAAAGAATTTTCCAAATTTTATCTCGATGAGTTTTAGTAATTTTAGAATTTATTTTCATTGGGTATGAGTAAAAAACATGCGATCTATCTTTTTTAGTAAATGGAGTTTCTAAACCGGGCAGTTTATCTAATCCTTTAGTCAATGCTCTAGCAATAAAAATTTTTTTCTTAATTATATTTTTTAATTTTTTTAATTGCTCAATTCCAATAGCAGCTTGTATTTCAGTTAGTCTGAAATTGTATCCTATCATATTCGATAGGTCACTTGTCTTGTAACTATCAACTGTTACTTCAGCATGATTCCTAATTAATTGACATTTTTTTGCAATTTTTGCGTCATTTGTAATAATTATTCCGCCTTCACCGGTATTAATATGTTTATGAAAGTTTAAGCTATAACCACCAACATCAGCAGCAGTAGAAGAATATTTATTTTTATATTTTGCGCCAATAGACTGAGCTGAATCGCAAATAAATTTTAAGTTATAATCATTGCAAATTTTTCTAATTTCACTCATATCACAGGGTTGTCCAAATAAATCAATTGCCATGATTGCTTTAGTTTTTTTTGAAATTTTCTTAATGATTTTTTTTGGGTCCAAATTAAAAGTTTTTTCGTCTATATCACTAAAAACAGGGATACAACCCCAGTGAATAATTGCCGAGGAGCAGGCAGACATAGTCCAAGGACTCAAAATGATTTCATCACCAGGTTTAACATTTAAAGATCCAATAATTGCAACTAAACCTGAGGTCCAAGAATTAACAGTTATAGCATGTTTTACTTTAAAGTATTTTTTACAATCTTTCTCAAATTTTTGTACATATTTCCCTCCAAGAAAATTTTTATTTTTATTGGCAAAAAAGTCGGAAAGTATGCCTGATTTCATAACTTTATTTACCGCTCTTACTTCCTCAGATTTAATCGTGTTATATTTTCTAAATTTAATGATACCCATATGAATTTCTGTTTAAAATATTTTTTATGACCTTTGCATTATACATAATTTCTTTTGAACTAGCTAAATTATAATTTTTATTATTCTTTATATATCTTAATAATTCTAGATAAAAATTTTTTTGATATTTTTTCATTGTAAATGCAAACTTTCTATTATTATAAATAATACCTTCATTTTTGTATTTTATAATATTCGAAGATTTAGACTTTAAAATAAATTCTTTTTTTGTTTTATTTTTTGTATTTAAAAAAATAATTTCCGCATTTTCAAATTTAACTATAACATCCAGTTTTGAGTCGAATAAATTTTTTTTATAAATTTTCAAAATTTTATGTCCCTTATATTTTCCAAACCAAAAATTCATTAAGTTTATATAATGTGAACAACTATGATAAAATTCCTTATCGTAGAAAATTTTTCCATAAAATTTTTCTTTCTTTTTTTTTATTTTATCTTTTAAGTTAATAAAATTTTTATCACTTCGTCTTATAAAATTTACACAGAACTTAATTTTTTTTTTTTTAGAATAATTAATTATTTTTTCCACTTCTTTAAATTTAAAAGAAACCGGTTTTTCACAAACTATCACTTTTGGCCTGAAATGATTTATAATGTAAATAAAATTCTTATAATGATATTTTGTTGGTGTTGATATTATAAATATATCAATATTTATTTTTGAATTTTTTAATTCATGCAAGCTCTTGAATATTTTCTTTTTATAATTTTTAAAAAAAATATTAAGTTTATTTTTCTTTTTATCCACTCCACTAGTTAAAGAAAAATCTTTACTTTTAAAAAGAGCTTTAGAATGAGTTTGGATGTAATCCTTTTTGTACAGATCGTAGTCTAAACCAATTTTACCCAATCCAATGATTGCACAAAGATATTTTTTTTTTATTTTATTTAATTTCATTTCTTTTAATTTATATCTTTGATAATTATTTGAAATAAAAAAAAATTTTCTTATGAATTTGACTAATAAAAAAATTGGTGCCGTATTTCATGATGCAGGCTCAGCAAATTTAGGAATTTATTTTCTAAAAAAAAAAAATATAAAGTCAAATATAATTGCCAAGGTCCTGCACTAAAAATACTAAATAATGCATTTCGTAAAAGAGTAAAAAATTCTAACCTAAAAAAGTTATTAGAAAGTTCTGAGATAGTAATAACTGGAACCAGCAGAAACAACAAAAATGAGTTTTACGTCAGAAAGTATTGTAGGCAAAAGAAAATTGTGAACATTGCTATTATTGATCATTGGACAGGATATTTAAAAGGATTTAGCTATAGATCGGAATTAATTTTACCTGAATACATGTACGTATTTAACAAAAAATCTTATTTGATGGCCACAAAAATATTTAGAAATAAAGTAAAAATATTTAAAAAGAAAAATTATTTTGAAGATTTCATTGTCTCAAAAATTAAAAAAAAGAATAAAAATTCTAATAATATTTTATACATTTTAGAACCATTTGACGGAAAGTTTGAGTTTTTAGCGCTAGATAAATTTAAAGAACACTTGAAAAAATTTAGGGGAAAAATGAATATTAAGCTTAAATTACATCCTTCAGAAAGTAAAAATAAATATAAAAATTGGTTAAAAAAAAATAATAGTATCGGATTTAGTTTAGTTGACGAATTTGATTTAAGTAAAAGTTTATCCTGGGCTGACTATGTTGTAGGGTTAGAGTCTTATATGTTGGTTTTAGCAATGAAGGCAAAAAAAAAAGTATTTACACTATTACCTTTGAATAAAAAAAAATTTAGACTACCATTTGTAAAAATTCAAAATATAGACAAATTTAAAATTCTATGAAGCTAAAGATGATGAAATGGATGAGAGACCTATTTCCTTTAAATAGGTCTATT
>MDTA01002197.1_pt1 | contig 11316 bp, 19 predicted proteins | sample 811151 | NCBI WGS metagenome assembly MDTA01 (sample SAMN05326648, study PRJNA326480) | marine metagenome | isolation source: seawater | place: Indian Ocean: South | collected 2010 | reverse complement strand
GACACCCTGGCGTAGCCGACGGAAAGCCGGTCGTCATCGCCATTAAGACGGTATCGCCGGTGACCGCCAAGCGTTCGGGAGTCCGGGAAAAGTCGTTTCTCACGTTCCCAACGCCGCATTGTTACCACACTTACGCCGTAATGCGCTGCTGCATGACCAATTCCAACCAAACCATAATTGCACCGCATAAATCTCTCCCAAAAACGACCATGATCAGGTTTGATCGGCGATTTTTCAACAAGCGATTACCCCGCCGTAGCGAGGTTTATTTAAGTATACCGTGACCGGCGTTAAATGCGATTGCTGTTGATGTCGTCCACAAATGTCGGATCAGTAAACAGGCGCTCAGCGGTCAAGGCGACCCCTTTCACGGCTTTGGTGCCGCCGATAAGGTCGTACCAGCCGGTTTCTTTCTGTTTGCGCAGGCTCAGGTGACTGACAATCTCAGTACCTGCCGCCTCAGGCTCAGCGGTGGCTTTACCGGTACCGGCGTCGATTTTCAGGATGTCGGCTAAGGTGCGGGCAAGTCCCAGCGCAGACTGTGAACCGCGCCCGGTGTTCATACGTCCGTCACGCAGGCGCTTTTTGAACAGTTTCACGGCTGCGCTGCCGATGGTTTTCGCCTGGTCGTCGGTCAGTGACAGTGGAGTAAATGTGTTGGTTTGAGTGCTCATGGTAAATCCTGTGTGTGTTTGCATTCAGTTATTGTATTGTACCTAAATTCAGGTACGTTGCAACCGGTTTTTACCATAATTTATAATTATTTTTCGGTGCGCAACACTAGGATTTGATGCGGTTGCGGTTGATGTCCTGCACGAAGCCAGGATCGCTGAATAAGCGCGCCACAGACAGCGCCACGCCTTCTGCGGATGTCGAGCCGCCGATAATATCATACCAGCGAGTGTCACGCTGCCTGTGTAATCCGAGATAATCAGCAATAGTATCGCCAGCGTCTTCAGGGTTGCGGTACGATTTTTTTGTGTACGCGTCAACATTCAGGATGTTTGCAAGCGCGCGGGCCAGGTCAGGAACGGATACAGAACCGCTGCTGGTTGTGACGCCGTCGTTGTGCAGGCGCATTTTCAACAGCTTAAGTGCGGCAGGTCCGATGGTTTTGGCTTCGTCGTGAGTCAGAAAAACAGGTCGGTATGGCATCGTGCGTGTTCCTGTGTTGGTTTTCAGGAAAGAAAAACCCCGCCGAGGCGAGGTTTGTCAGTCAGGTAGCCGATGGTTACGCCGTCGGGACCTCGTAGTTTTCCGCCCACTCGGCAAACTTGGTGATTTTGCCTCGCTCGCGCAGTCCGGCGTTACTGAAGTCACCGGTGGTGATGAAGGTGTCAAACAAGTACTGTCTTTCCGCTTCACCGAAGTTTTCGTAAAGCCCTTTCTTGGCGGCACGTTTAATGAGTTCCGCCTTGGCTTTTTTGATTGCGCCGTCCAGCGTTTTTGCGTTGCGGATAGGGGCGGTAATTTTGATGGTGTTCATGGTTTTGAATTCCTGTGTTCGTGTGTATATTAAGATGCGCGCATTATAGTGCAGCACCAGAACTATTACAACAAAAAAGTAAAAAATGGTGTGTTATTCGGGGAGGCCAGCGTCTTAAACGACAAAACCCCGCTTGATAGGCAGGGCTTTAGTCGTTTGGTAAGTAAGCATTAGCGCGGCATCCCTCGCCTTAATGAGAGCCGGTGGATAAGCGGTCCACTCTTTTCTCATGACGCTGAGGTAAAGTTAACACTTCCCGGAACGTAATGCAACACTTTTTTGTTGTAGTACATCAAAAAAGTTAAAATAATTACTTTTCGTCGGTTTATGCCGTTTCCTCATCCAGCAAGGCAGAGAGGGTCTTGATGCGTGACTGTAAAAGTTCGCGCACTTTTTCCAGAGCCTGATCGGGAATTTTCCGATCTAAGTTCATCCATTGGCGCACCTGGCGGCCTTCCTTATGACCGAGTGCCCGGGCCAGTTCGGTCTGCCAGCGTGAGCCGTACAGCGCCTCACCGGCTTTGGCTAAAAATACGCGCGGATCGGGGTTGTCTTGTTTGGGTGCGCTCATTATGCTGCCCTCTTACGTGTCAGGCTGACGGGAACGTCAACCTTTGTTTTATCAATGGTAGTGCCGTGAGACACCAGTGTATTGTCGCCTTTCATGCACACCAGCTGGCGCAGTACTGCAAGTACCAGCGTGTCACCCATCGGATCGCGCTGTTTGCTCCAGCCAACCTGGCCGCTGCTCGATGACGGGCGGGCAAAGAATTTGTTGTCCATGTCCGTCGGCGCATTAGGGCGCAGTACCCACTCAGTGCCTTTGGTGTCAACATCAATAACATCACCATCCCGCAGCTGCCCGTTATTGCGCAGCAGTGAGCTTTTCAGGTAACGCGAATGCGGAGCCTGGCGATACTGACGGGCGTCGATACCGATGTGGGTCATCAGTGTGACACACAGGGCCACGTCGTCAGACGGGTTGAATACGTCAGGGGCATCAGCACCGGTGATATCGATCAGGGGTTGCGGGTTGTCCAGCGTAACTGCATTGTCACTTAAGACGGGAGATAAACCCAGAGCCTGCGCAACTGCCCAGTTAAGCGCCGTGCCGGTCAGATTGTTAAGAAGAACCGCTTTCGTGTTCATGATGTGTCCTGTGTGTCTGTGACTTCAATATGCTCATTGTACCTGATTTTAGGAGCTTGGCAAGCACTATTTGCAATGTTTCAATGAAAAAACACCCCGCTGTGTGCGAGGTGCCTGTTTTAAGGTTTACAACTCGTGGCGTAACCGTGCGAGTGCAACATCGCAAACCTTGATGCGTACATCAGCCGCATTGTAATTAAACTCAATCTTATCCAGCGTTGACTCACCGGAGCCGAAATACATCATCAGTACTGCGCGGATGATGGCGGTATCGCGGGTATCAGCATGCAGATAGACTTTCTTACGGCTGTGACTGATTTGTCTCACGGCTTCATTAGCCATATGAGGTACCCACTTACCCTGGTAGCGTGACAAAGGGCGCATAATTATTCTTTCGCCCGTTTTATCACAGGTCAGGATGAAGTCGCCAGATTGTATGCTGCTTTCTCGTCTCACCCTGATGTGGCGATACTCTTCACTTGGTATGCAGGTGGCTGTCACGTTGTGTTTCTTGCGCAGGAACATGGCGTGCGCTTTGTCACCGGCAGGGTTGAAGTGTACCCACTCATTAACTCTGTTCATGGCATTCATGCTTACACCCATACGCTTTTCAAGCTTAGGCGTAACCGGTACCAGTGTGATGCGTTTTTCTTTGTCTACGCGCGGGCCAAGTCCCATTTCCTGAGCGAGCACGAAGTTAAGGATTTCGCCCTCTGCTTCAAGCAGGGCAACACTGGTTCTGTCTTCAAAAGAGCGGTAAGTGCCGGCGGTGTTAGTCATGATGTTTCTCACTGTGCTTGTGTGTATGAGTGTATTGTACCTAAATGAGGGTACGTTGCAAGTGTTTTACATCAAAAAAGTGAAAATAAAAACACCCCGCAGGTGCGAGGTGTTGTGGTTGGTGACCGGTGTGGCAGATTGATTACTTCAGATCTCTGAGGTAATCAACAGTCAGGGAGACGTCGTTAAGCGTGGGCAGCCCCTGTGCGCAGGTTGCCAGTGTGCTGAGCAGCGTTTGTGCGGCAAGCACAGTGCCTTTGCTGCGTTGCGGGAACAAGCCGGGTAAGGTTGCGCCTATCAGTGAGATATCTGTCGCGATACGGTGTGATACCGTGCCGTGTTCGATGATGTCCCCGTCAACCTCAAGGGTTGGTTGTTCGCAGCCGCCGATGGACGCGCGGGCTTTGCCGTTAGGATAACTAAGTTCCATTTCCACCACGGCCTTGATCATGCCTTTTCCTGAGCTGATAAGGAGTGTTGAGGTACCTTTGCCAGATGGTCTGCCTTGTGCGTCAAACTGTGTGAATTTCAGTTCTTGCAGGATGCAGTCGCTTTTGGCGCTGTGCATCTTTAACAAGGCATCGTGCAGGATGTCGTAAAACAACGGGCTGTCACTGCTGACAACCGGTGAGACCGGCAAGTCCTGAATGCTTTTAATGCTGGTGTAGCCACGTTCGTTGAGCACAGTAATAATGGTATCCACCATTTTACGTCCGGCGCTCAGGCTGTTTTTCAGTTTTTCATTCAGCAGCAGCGTTTTTGCTTCATGGGCAGCGGCGGCAAGCTCAAGCAGGTTTTCGATGGTGTCGAATGGGGTCATGTTGTTCATGTGTGTGCCTTACCTGTGTTGTGTGATTTCAGTTGTTACATTGTACCTGAATTAAGGTTCAACGCAAGTATTTAACAACAAAAAAGTGAAATAAACCCCGGTCGGTGCCGGGGTTTGATGGTGTTTGGTGTTTGGCAAAATGTCCGCTTAACAGACGCCATATTCCGATTGGATATTGTTAAGGAATATAAGGCTGTTAGGGATGGCACGTTCCATGGAATGCACTTTCTTACAGCCTGCCTCGATGTCGCGCAGGAACGCCTCAGAATCATCAACCGCGCTGGCTGTGTATTCACGGGGGAGATGTACTTTCCCGTTCATGTAATCCACGATCAGGGTGCGCACGTTGTCGACAATGTCGTCCGCGTCAGGCGTGCATGAAGCGTAGCCTTCATAAAGCCGGTGTGTTTCTTTGTCTTTATCACCGGCGTAGTAGGTGGTTTTGTTGTTGTTGACGGTTTTGTGTACGCGCTGACAGAACTCCATCCGCTGATCTTTACGTTCAGCCGCATTGATAAAGGTGAGTGTGACCTGGTATTCGCTGTCGTCACGGCTGCCGTTGGGACGCTGGATTTCGACTTTGATGGCATCAGTATGCATTCGGCATTGAAAGCCAAGTACGGCTTTTTGTATCACGTTCATCATGATGTACGTTTTGTCGCTCATGTCAGAGCGCGGAGTGACTTCCTTATAAACGTTACTGAAGCCAAACTGTCCATCTTTGGTAAAGCGGGCAACGGTATGCTTGATGGTGTCGTCATTAAGTGACTTATTATGATCCATCAGAATGGTTCTGGCGAGCTCTGCGTGCGCCAGTATGATAGACATGTTTTGCATGGCCTCTAAGGCGCGGTCAGGTATGTTCTTGCTCATGGTGATTTTCCCGTGTGTGTATTCAGTTATCACATTGTACCTGAATTAAGGTTCATGGCAAGTAGTTAACAACAAAAAAGCAAAATAAACCCCGGTCGGTGCCGGGGTGTTTGTGCATTTTGCCAGGTGAATGGTTACAGGTTGTTAATAGATGGAACCGGGCTCGGACAGGGCGTCTGACAGCGCGTGTATTGCATCAGTCTCGTCACTTGCTTCCTGTGCACGGGTAAAGATGTTCCAGCGAGCAAGCAGTTTGTGTAACCATTTCATGATGATGTTCTCCTGTCTGAGATGCATTGAATTATTGCAAACAGCAAACAAATTTACAACATTATTTTATCATAAAACTAAAAAGACTTTTCAGATATCAATCTGCGCATCAAGCATCGTTGTTATTGATACGCCAGTGAGCAAATAAAGATTATTTGTTGTAGTAAGCGACAACAAGCCGGCCTTTGTAGAACGCTTCGAGCGTGGGCCCGAGTGCACGCACTTCCTCACCGTCAGGAAAACCGGGCGGAAGACAGCAGGTGAAGCCCGGGAGCCGGGCTTGAAACGTTGCTGTTTATTGCTGTAGTGCGTCGATTTCAGATTGCAGCTTGGTGATCTGCAATTGTTTGCTTTTAATCAACGTTTCCTTGCAGTTCTGGGCGTTCCAGATGGCGACCAGATCTTCCTTTTCAGGGAAGATGTCGCAGGGGGCTGTAACTTCGTGATGGCATTTACTGCATTTGCCGCCGCCGATATTGGGTGCGTTGTAACCATAATCAAAAATATTGGCGTTGTCATCGCCGCACTTGATGCAAGGCGCAACGCTAATGGTGCGGGTAACTTTATCTTCGACTTCAATTTCCATACAACCTCCTTCGGTTGCTGTGAGTGTTGTCATAAAAAGACAGGCCGGCTCGCGCCAGCAGGTTGGTTTATTCGACGGTGAAGCCGATGAGTTCGTGCTGTTCCATAACAGACTGTCTGGCGGTTTCCAGTTCAGCAAGCTTGCGTTTCAGCGCCTGCGTTTCGTCATCAATACAGCGCATGCGCATGGTCATTAACGTGGAGTACACTTCGCGGCCGTAATAAATCGCATCAGCCAGGTTGTCCTCGCGCGCAAACAGGACAAATTCAGCGTCGCTGTAAGCTGACGCGGAAAGGTTGGCCGGTGTGGACTGGGCGCGGTCCTGCGTGAACAGGGTAGCTTCATCAATCGCCGTCTGATTTTGCTGCTCACCCATCGCGTAGCGTACGCCACCAGCACCATTGCTGCTGATAACGAGAGGGAGTGCCGGATCAACTTTTATCCCGGTTGCATTCAGCGTGATGCGGCGGATGGGAGCGCCGGGCTTATAACCCTGCTGAGCCAGATAGGCATTGTCGGTGCGCGGAGAGTTTGTGTTGCTCATACCATTTCCTGTGTGTGTTTCGACTGTTTTATTGTACCAGAACGGCAATTTTTTACAACGAAAAAGTTTTTCTCAGAGCAATAAAAAAGCCTGCCGGAGCAAGCTTTTATCACGGTAACGTTACTCGGCCGGTTCAGTGGCGTTTATCGTTTCTGCGAGCGTCTGTGTCTGGATTTCTTCGCCGGAGCAATGATCAAAGAAGGTGAGTTCATCCTTGTCGTTCCAGCGTACCTGATAAAGGGTGCTGCTGTAAATTTCATCATCAGCGTATGCACCGGCCGCCTTTTCCTGTATGAAGTTTTGCTCATCAAGCTTGCGCGCGAGAAGGGCGTCTTCGATAGATGCGTACAAAGCCGGTGACCATGACATACCGGCAAATTCAACGCCAGCGTCCTTAGGATCAACCAGTCCGCTCACGCCGACACTGATCACGTCATTGTCGCGGGGATTGCCGTAGGCAAATAATTTACCGTTCTGAATGGCGGCGGCGTAATACGGCACGTCAGGCTTGCGTTTGCAGGCGAGGAAGTATCGCTGTGCAAGTGTGAATGTTGGTTTTTCTGGCATTATGCCTCCCGTTGTGTGCTTGTGTGTTGTTTAAAAGGCGTCAGGCCCGTGCTGCGGCTGTGCAGTGTCGGGCCTCAGGGTTTACTCTACGCTGGGCAGATTGTAATTTGCCTGTGCGGGGTTTTTACGTACCCAGAAATCCTGTTTTTTGTACTTCTCTCCGCCCGCGCCACTTCTGAAGTATTCAATGTAACCGGGGTGCTGGAATACGCGAACCTGACAAAAAGCAAGTCCGGCGTCCTCACGCGCTTTTTCAAGCTTTTCCGCAGGGATGGTGGCATCATTTTCGTCCAGCGTGAAAACACGGATGGTCTGATTATTGGTGTTGCATTCATACAGTTTGAGTTCGCCAGACAAGAAGCCGATGTAAATCGCGATAACGTCGGATTTAGGATTGGTAACGCGGCTTTCAAAAGTAACGGTGTTGACGGTCATGTGTGCATTCCTGTGTGTGTTCAGTCATTACATTGTACCTCAAACAAGGTACAATGCAAGTGTTTTACAACAAAAATGACAAGTTTATTTGGCCATGTGAAGGTTGTTGTCGACAATGTAATGCAGCAGCGATTTTTTCAAATCACAGATAAATACAGCCAGTGCACAGGACAGACTTGTCAGCAGGAATGACGTGTCAATCGCCATAAGCGGGAGCGTCAATAAGGCAGCGATGCCAAATACAAGGCGGTAATTCGCAGGTGGAAGGGAAAATGCATTTCCTCTTTTCGCCCTCAACTCGTCGTTAAACGGTTTGCTTTCCGGTGTTTCATGGCAGATTGATGACAGGTCGCAAATTTCGACAAACATGCCGGACATCATCATCAGCGGAAAGATGTTGATCAATGTAATGAAGTCGTTCGTGAAAAGAAGCCATAAAAACGGCGTTGTGCAGGTAACCATGATAATGGTACGCAGGAGGCTGGTGCCGGGCAGTTTGGCGAGTTTGTGTGTGATTTTCATCGTTTTTTCCTGTGTGTGTTCAGTCATTACATTGTACCGTAAATGAGGTACTAAGCAAGACTTTTTTACAACAAAAAAGAAATCAATCAATGATAAAAATCACGATGAGGAAACCGACCGGCCTTTTACGTAAGCGGTGAGGAATAGCGCAAGCCCACTGAGAAGCAAGAGTCCGGCGCTGTGCGTCAGTTGGTCAGTTACCCGGGTATCGCCCGGCAGGAAGCCGCTGAGGGCCAGGGAGACGTGAAGTGCTGTCCCGGTGAGCGCCAGTGCGGCGAGAACGCGGGTTAAACTGTGTGCCGGGTAGGCGATTGCGCCCACCAGCCCGCAACCGAGAATAAGCCCGCTTGCGAGTGTGTACTGGAGCAAATTGAGCGTCATCAGGATGGCGAAAAATGCCGGAATAAGCAGTGACATTGCGTAAGCCAGTAACATGGCGACAAGTGCGTTTATGATCGCAGGTGAGGTCAGTTTTTGCATGGCAGGTTAATGGCTCGGTTAAAATCAAAAAAGCCCTGACAAGCAGGGCGGCTGGTCGTAAGGCGCAGGTTTAGAAACCACACGCCTCGTCAACGGTGTTAATGGCGATCGGGTCGTCGTTGGTGGCGTCCGTCGGCATGAAGAATGACAGGGTATCGTCAGACTTCCATAAGACGCGCATCAGCATGCCTTCGTATTCGTCTTCCTCGTCGCGCTCGCCCTCGGCAATTTCCGCTTCGTAGCGACTGCATTCCTCGTCGATGTCTTTTTGAACCTCATCACGGTTAAAAGACAGACAAGGCGCGCCCTCAAGCTCGCTGAGCTCGGCAGGTACGTTTTCCATGGACATAGAGCCGGTGGCGTATTGCCCGTTAGCGCAAGGGATGACGTCAGCCCAGAGTTGACCGTCAAGCAGTGCTTTCTCCGCCTGTGCGCGCTCATCGCCAGTGAACATAGCAAGAAAATATTGTTGTTTAAGCGTCAATGATGACATGGGAAAATCTCCGTGTTTGTGTGTGTTTTCAGCCTGTTCAGAATACCATAACGCACATAAAATACAACAAAAAAGCTGAATTTATTAAAAATAAAAACACCCCGCAAAGCAGGGTGTCATGTGGGCAGAAAGAGTGCCAGAAGCCGCCTTTAACTGCGCGGCAGCGTGCGATATATCGGGGCCAAAGTGAAAACATCACAGTTGCCAGATAAGTCGGTTGCGGACAGGTTGACATCCTCCCCGGTGTCTTCATTAACCGCTGCCACTGTCAGTGTGGGCAGATCGAAGCTGGCAACCCGGTAAGACGCGCTTTTGGTGACAATGATGGCAGCGCGTGACAGGCAGCGCGCAAAAGTCATGAGCGCATCCACATCGTCATCAGTCGGGAAATCATCTTTAATGTCCTCCCATACGTCATCATCGATAGGGAAATGGGCAGCCGGTGGCGTGAAGGCGTCTTCTTCTTCGCTGTACAGTAAAAAGCTGCTGTCACCTTCGTAAACCGCAGTGATCCCGGTCCAGTCAGTAAACAGGCGCTCCAGTGTTTTGCCGTCAGCGCCATCAAATTCCTGCTGAACCAGAACGCTAATGTCCAGCGGTGTGTCACTGCCATTGATAACAAGCCCGTTGCCGGTTTCTGTTACAGTATATTCGGTTTCAGCTTCAACAAAGCGTTGTTGAGTGGCGATGTCGGCGCGCAGTAACGCTGTGGCCAGAATGCGCAGTGCGCCGGTAAAATCAGTTGGGTGTTGCATGGTATTTCCTTCTTTAGTGAGTGTGTAAGTGGTTAAACAGATTGCATATTGAAGCGGCCGCCACGGAACGTGATCCGTACCGGTTGCTCCGGTTCGAGTCCCAGCGCGGTCAGGCGGTCGTCCAGCGTGTTGTTGTTCAGGTCAAGCAAAGCCGGCTTGACGCGGCGCGTTGGTGCGGGATTGGCCAGTGCCAGGCGTACGCCGGTGTCAGTTTTCATGGTTTTGTGCATGTGTGCTCCTGTGGTGCCACCTGCCGTAGCCGGTGGCGTCAGGGTTAAGTCAGGGCCGGAATTATGCGACCGGCGTTTCATTAACGATGAAGTGCATCTCAGGAAGCACTTCACCTGCTTCAAGCGTGGACATCAGTGTGGACTCGGAGTTCGCTTCCATAAAGTCGTTGCCTTCTTTGGTGCTAAGTGCAACGAACATTACCTGATATAGCTTGTCATCACATTTGATGAAAAGATCAGTGTGAGGATTGTTGAATCTCACAGGGATGGCACTTCCCGCCAGACGATGAATGTTGACACCATCAAAGCGTGGAGCAGGAACGAACTTATCATCTTCCTCATCCTGCTCAAGCTGTTCAGCAAAAGAGGATTCCGCAGCAAATGCTGCTCGACAAAGAAACGTGTCTTTCAGAATAAACAGCGACATAAAGCTGTTATCTAAGATGATAGGTTGTTTAACGTCTGCTGTTGTTTGCGTAGTCATGGTAAATCCTGTGCGTGTGTCGTTTCAGTTATTGCATTGTACCTCAATTGAGGTACTAATCAAGACTTTTTACAACAAAAATGCAAAAAAATACCTGCCAGTTGGCAGGTACCTGATTTGTGTTTGAGTGGCTGTGTGTTACAGCTGCCCGAATGACTGGACCTTGTGCTCAAGCGGTACCCGGTAAGTCTGCCCGTTGTCGGCCGCAATCAGCACGTGGGTGCCTGCATCCAGTGACAGCCCGATAATCCCCACCACGACCCTTTCCTCATCAGGATAAATGTTCTCAGGGTAATCGCTTATAGAGAATTACACGATCAAACCTGATCACGGATTGATTTTGTTGTAATTTTCAGGCATATTTATCTGATGAACCTTGCATTCCAAACCGCCTTGAGGCCCAACAACAAAGAACGTACACACTTGATGAAAGCGTGCGGCGTGGCACGGTTTGCGTTCAATTGGGGCCTGGCGGAGTGGGAAAAACAGTACCGGGAGTTTAAAGCCGGGGAACGCGATAAAAAACCGAATGGCATGGCACTCAAAAAGCAGTTTAATGCCATCAAAAAGTCCCAGTTTCCGTGGATTTACGAGGTCACAAAATACGCCTGCCAGCAGCCGTTTATCCATCTGGACAAAGCGTGGAAACGGTTTTTCAACAAGGTAATCGTCAACGGCAAGCCGGCCGGACGCCCCAAGTTTAAAAAGAAAGGCCGCTGCCTCGACAGTTTTTATGTCGGTGGCGATCAGGTATCTGTCCGGGGTAACCGGGTCAAGGTTCCGAATCTGGGTTGGCTGAAAATGGCCGAGCCGCTGAAATATGGCGGCAACAT
>MDTA01227347.1_pt1 | contig 11317 bp, 8 predicted proteins | sample 811151 | NCBI WGS metagenome assembly MDTA01 (sample SAMN05326648, study PRJNA326480) | marine metagenome | isolation source: seawater | place: Indian Ocean: South | collected 2010 | reverse complement strand
GGACAAATTGCTACTTTATTGGGAGGGAGATCAGCTGAAGAAATAGTTTTTGGTAAAATAACTACAGGGGCTTCTAATGATTTACAAAGGGCAACTGATATCGCTGAACAAATGGTAGGTACGTTTGGTATGAGTGAAATACTCGGACCTTTAGCTTATGATAAACAAGGTGGTGGCCAATTTTTGGGTAATGGGAATAATCCTAGAAGAGCTGTGAGTGATGCAACCGCTCAGGCAATAGATAAAGAAGTGCGAGATTTGGTTGATAATGCTCATGAAATGGCCTTACAGATTCTTAGAAATAATTTGAGCTTACTAGAATCAATTTCTCAAAAGATTCTTGAAGAGGAAGTTATTGAAGGGCAGGATTTGAAGGATTTACTTTCAGAATCTAAGATGCCTTCATAAAAGTAATGAATTCATTTTTATGAATCAAAATATAAAAGAAGAAAAAAAAGATTTTCTCTCAAACGGAGATTTCACAAAAGAAGAGACTGTTAATTTAATTGAACTGGCTTTAAAGCTTAAAAATAAAGAAACCTCAATAAATGTTGGAAAAAAAGTTTTAGGTCTGGTTTTTGATAAGGCATCAACAAGAACAAGAGTTAGTTTTCAAGTTGCTATGGCAAGGTTAGGAGGAATAACAATTGATCTAAATCCAGGAACAACGCAAATTGGAAGAGGTGAACCTATCAAAGATACAGCTAGAGTCTTGAGCAGATATTGTGATGTTCTGGCCATAAGAACTTTTAATCATAGTGATCTTAAAGAATATGCAAAATGGGCATCAATTCCAGTTATAAATGCGCTTACGGATTTAGAGCATCCATGTCAAGCTCTAGCAGATTTTTTAACAATGAAAGAAGAATTTGGTGACTTTAATAACATAAATCTTACCTTTATTGGAGATGGTAATAATGTTGCCAATTCATTAATTATTTGTGGGGCAATTCTTGGAGCAAAAATAAATATCGTTTGTCCCAAAGGTTATGAACCTCCTGTGGAGATTCTTAAATATGCAAGAAAATTCTGTGTAAATAATTCAGATATTTTTGTCACGGAAGATTTAGTTGAGGGAATAAAGGGATCAAATGTTCTCTATACTGATGTTTGGTCATCTATGGGACAAGAAAGTAATAAATTATCGAAAGAAGAGAGATTTAAAGGATATACTCTTGATAAAAGACTAATTGAAAAAGCAGAAAAGAGTGCCATAGTAATGCATTGTTTACCCGCTTATAGAGGGAAGGAAATAGCTGATGAGGTTTTTGAAAGCAAAAATAGTAGAATCTTTAATCAGGCTGAAAATAGGCTGCACGCGCAACAAGCTTTACTTTATCATTTAATCCAATAGAGGCTTGCAAGAATTAAATAAAAACGGTACTAATGTATTAGAGTACATTTGTTCACTTGGAAAAAATTAATAGCGGAAATTTAACAAATGCTCAGCATGAGCTTTATGAATGGATAGAAGACTATATAAATAAATTTCAACATAGCCCATCAATTAGGCAAATGATGCAGGCAATGGGACTAAAGTCTCCCGCGCCAATACAAAGTAGGTTAAAACATCTTCAAGAAAAAGGATTTATTTCATGGCAGGAAGGTAAGGCTAGGACTTTAAAACTTTTATCAGATGTGGCAAAAAGCACAATACCTATAATGGGATCGATAGCAGCTGGTGGTCTTGTTGAAACTTATGCTGATTTAAATGAGCAATTAGATATTGGAGAGGTTTTAAAGAAAAGAGATGTGTTTGCCTTAACTGTAAATGGTGATTCTATGGTTGATGCTTTCATTGCAGATGGAGATATGGTTTTAATGGAACCTTTAAGAGAGATCAGTTCTTTAAAAAATGGAACTATTGTAAGTGCGATGGTTCCAGGCTCTGGTACGACACTAAAATATTTTTTTAGAAATGGCAGAGAAGTTACTCTTGAGGCCGCCAATCCAAATTATGATCCTATTAAAGTTGACTGTGATCAAGTTATAATCCAAGGAAAGTTATTAGCAGTATGGAGAAAAATATAATTTCTCTTGTAAAAATTTTGTACTTAAACTTAAATTTTTCATATAATTAGTTTTCGACATATATTGATTATTATTTAAATGTACTCAAAAGCATTTTTATATTTTATTGGTTTATTAACTTTCCCTATACCTTTATTTAATTTAAGGCCTACAAAAAGCGAAATAATTAATAAATTAAATTTTCAAGAAATTTACTCTAAAAATAATCATTTAAATAAAAATTTTAGAAATTTTAATATTCAAAATAAGGATTCCCTAAGTAGTAGATCAATTGAAGTTAGTAATTTTTTGAGAAACGATATAATTAATAATAAAAATGATCTTCTAAATCAATTAGCTTTTGATAGGGAGTCAGAAATAAATAACTATACTGTAGAAATTGAATCAAATATTCAATATGAAATTAATAACGTTTATCACGCAGAAGGAAATGCTACTATTTATTTTTCTAATGCCATATTAAAAGGAAATAAAGTTGAATATGATAAAGAAAATAAAATATTAATAGTGCTTGGGGATGTTATTTTTAAAAAAGGAGATCAGTATTTTGAAGCATCTAAGGTTTTTTATAATTTAAAAAAAGGAAATGGATATATTGATAATATTTATGGTGTACTTAATGTAAATTCTTTTATAGAGGATTTTGAATTTAAAGATATTAAACAAAAATACATACTAGATAATGATCAAAATAAAGTAATTGATCTTGAGTATATTGATGATATTAATTTTGGCCTTGTTAATGATTTTGAGAAAAATAAGCAATTTAATATTGCAAGTTTTAATTTCGATATTCCATCTATTACCAAATGGAGATATAAATCTCAAAGGGTTAAATTAGAGGATAAGCAAATAATTTCTGAAGATATATTATTTACAAATGATCCATTAAATAAACCCCAACTTTTTATAAAAAGTAAGAAATTTACAGGAGAAATAGTAGATCAAAAGATAAAACTTATAAGTAGAAAAAGTAGTATTATTTTAGATGATAAATTTACTATACCAATTGGGAAGCGAACAATATACGATAAAGAACGAATATCAAATTGGGCAATAGGTTCTGATTATCGTGAGAAAGATGGTTTTTATTTATCTAAGGGGTTTGATCCTATTGAGATAAATGATGATTTAAACCTTAAGTTCAGACCTTATATTCTTCTTCAAAGAGGTATTCAAGGAACTACTAATGCATTTAGAGAGCCAAAATCTTCTTTATTAAGCTCTAAGGTTAATAATGATATTTTATTTTCTGATGTTTTTGCTCTTGATACTGATATCAATGCAAATATTAATACGTGGAAGTTAAATTTAAATACAAGACTTAATACATTAAATAAAAATAGATTATCAGAGGCTTTTAGATCAAAACTTATATTGGAAAAATCAATTGCTTTGAATACAAAAAAAGACAAAAAGATTAATGAATTCAAAGAGGATATTTCATTAACAAATTACGTAGATATAGAGTCAATAAAAAGAGAGAATGAAAGATCCAAAAATAAGAGTAAAAGTAAGGAAACTTTTTCAGAATTTTTAGATTTAAAATATACAAGTTCATTTAGAGATACTATCTCAAGAGGATATACAGGAGATCACGAAATCTATTTTGGAAATTCTCTAAGTATAGCTAATAGAAAGTTATGGGTGAATAGAGATAAGAAGATTAATTTGGCTTTTATCTTTGATACAGGTCATTTTAAAGCTAAAAGTAAACATAATAATTTATTTAATAACTTATATAGAAATGTATTTGCAAGCAAGTTAACTTATCAATTTCCTTTATGGAAAAAAGAATTAGTTAATAAAAATATAAATTCTGAGTATAAATATTCTCCAAAAGTAATTAATGAAATGATTGAGTGGATTACAGATATACAATCAGGTATCTTTTTATATAGTGATGGATCATCCCAAAAAGGTTTAACATTTAGTAGTGGTCCTAATTTAGTATTTGGTAAATTTAAGAATAAATTTTTTGACTATACCAATATAAATTTAAGGAATATTTTTGTATTAAAAAATGGAGAAAGCCCTTTTGCCTTTGATGATATTGATAAAAGTTATAGGCTAAATATGAACATAGAACAACAAATATACGGCCCAATTGTTTTTAGTTATGAAACATCTTTAAATTTTGATGATGGAAAATATTCTAAACCTAATTATTCTATTGATATAAAAAGAAGAGCTTACTCAGTTGGTGCTTTTTATAATGGTTCAAATCAAATTATAGGAATAAACTTTAATATCTTTAATTTTAACTATCTAGGACAAAGTGAGAAATTTTAATATGACTTAACTTAATCAAAAAATTTATATTTTTATTATTAAAATTTTTTTAAGGGGCCATAGCTCAGCTGGTAGAGCACCTGCATGGCATGCAGGGGGTCAGCGGTTCAAGTCCGCTTGGCTCCATCAACTATTTAAGGTATAGAATTATGAAAATTATTTATGCTGGTTATGGAATATTTGGAGTTTTTGGTCTTTCCAAACTTTTATCTGATCCAAATAATTCAGTAGAAAATATTATTGTTTTAGAAACTAATGAAACTTCTCCTGCAGCAGACTTAATAAGTAATTACTGTAAAACTTATCATATAAAGAAATTAAATATTTCTGAATTACCTTCCTTATCTTTCGATATTGTTTTATCAGTTCACTGGAGAAAAATTATATCAAAATCAATAATAGAAAAAGCTAAGTATGGAGGGATTAATTTACATCCCTCTTTATTACCTAAGTATGCTGGATGCTCTTCTTTAGCTTGGGCTTTAATAAATGAGGAAAAAAAAGTAGGATTCACTTGGCACTTATTAGATGCAAAATTTGATGTTGGAGATATAGTTTTACAGAAGGAAATTGAGGTAGATGATAAAGATAATGCTTTCTCCTTATGGAATAAGGTTAATCTTGAGGGTATCAAATATTTAAATAAATGTATTGAGCTCTTAACTGATCAATCTAGCAATTTTGAAAAACAAGACTTAACTAAAAGAACCTACTTTAAGAGGGGATTTCCTAGTTATGAAGAAATTAAACAGAATATTCCCTCATTAAGTTATGAAACATATCTTAGAGCTAGCTTTTTCCCAGGAAAAACGTAAGAATTTAAATAATATTAAATGAAGTGGAGGTTTTAAAATCGTTCTTAATTTATGGTTTTAATGAGCAATCTTAAATAAAATATTTTTTATTTTTTTTTGATAAATTAAAAGAAATATAAATTATTTAAATACTCAAATTTTTAGAAAAATTTATTTCGCCTATAGTATTCAAACTTTAAAGATCTATAAAAAATCTAATGATTTTATGTAAACAAAAAATTCTTATTCTTACTTGAAATACTCAGATGGCAAAAATTAATTTCAAGTCAAAAAACTTTTTTGATAAAAAAACCAAATATTTGTAAATTAATTGATGGCTTACATGCAAATCTCATTTCATGCAGATTCTCATCAAAAGTATACTCAATTGAAATAGGATCATGGTTTTTAAAATACCTTTGCAATGAAATTAGATATTTGCCTTTATTCCATTTACCTATTTCCAAAAGATATTTGTCATCTTGATAATTTTTATCATTAATAATTTTATATTGAATATCAATTTTATATGTACCTTTTTCATAAATATAATTTGCAATAGTTAAATTAAAATTATCATTATCTTTTTTAAAGGTGAGATATTCATCTTTTAAAACATTATTACTACTCTTAATTATGTTTGATTTATAGTAAGGGAAGTATATTTTTTCACCAATATTGGATGGGAAGTCACGATTCAAACTTATATTTTCATATTTGTTAATTTTAACTGCATATTTCTTTGAATAATTTCTATCACCAGCTATAACATTTGCTATTTTAATTGCATCAGATGCTGATCGCTCTTTAGAGTAAATTTTTGACAAAATCGAGTATTGTGTTCTTGCGATTTCTGACAAAAGTTGTGTATTATCAATGTTCAAATTAAGAAACTTATTAATATCATCAATACTATTGAAAATGCCCCTGAAAACTTTTATTTCGGAAACAGCATTTAACTGTAAATAATCTTTAATTGCATGAGCAATACCACAGCTATCTAGCATTAAAACCGGTAGGCCAATTAGACTCGCTTCAATTGCCGTAAATCTTGTATGGAAAGGATTATTTATACCAGTTTCTATAAAGCACCTTGAATTAGATATTATTTGGTAAAACTTATTTGTAGAAATATATCCAGGGACATCAACATTTTCTAAATTACTTTTATCATTTTTATCAGAACCTTTTCCTAGTAGTACAGTTTGATGTTTTATTTTTGAAATGAATTCCTTCTTTATTTCTCTTAAATAATCTGACTCATTTGTGTATGGAATACACATTGAAACCCTTTTCAAAGACGAATCGCCCAGCCATTGGTAGTTAAGCCTAATAGGATCGACATTGATATGAAACATCATCATTCTTTTCAAAATCTTCTTGTCTTCCAATACTAATGGGGTCGCAGAAGGTAAATAATAAGTCTTTTCATCAAAAATATCACTCACTTTATGACCAGCGTCTAAAATTTGCTTTGTTAAAGAATGATGATTATCGTTATATCCAAAAAGCCTAAGCAACATTTTCCCCTTAAACCATTTTTTTATCTTTACAACTTCATCAACTGGGTTTGCCAACCAATATATTGCATCAATATATTTATTTATTAGTCTTTTAAAATCAGGACTTATTTCATCATCTAGTAAACTAGTTGCTCTTAATGTATGAGATATATTAGTGGGTAATGTACAATATTTTTCCCAATTTGGATATAAAGGATCACTTGAATTATCATAGTCAGTATCATAAACGATTCCATTATTTCCGCATTGATGCCAACATAAGGATTTAATAGGTATTACTTCTAATCCAGCTGATAAAAGCGCATTTACTTCTTGGTATCTAGATGTTCTATGAGCATAAACATATAAAAGCCTTAACTTTGATTTCTGAAACATTCAAAAGACAATGCATAATCAATAATAGGTATTATTATACATGATCTAATAAAGTTAGATTGATATATAAATTTGTAGAATTTTTAAAAAATTTATTACAAATTTGAGATTTAAAATAAAAATCTAATAAATTTGTTTAATATCAAATTCTGAAGTTAATATTTTAATAATTAAATTAATATGCTGATTTATTCATATCAAATAATGTAGAATTAAAAATTAGTTTCAGTTTATTATGCAAAAAATTCTTGTTACTGGTGGTGCAGGTTATTTAGGTTCACTTTTAACTCCCTTGTTATTGAAAAGAAATTTTGAAGTAGTTATATTAGATAATTTTTTATGGGGAGTAAAGCCTATATTGCATATTGCTAATCACCCTAAACTAACAATTCATAAAGGTGATGTAAGAGATTATAAATTGCTCCAAAAATTAATTAGTCAAGTAGATATTGTTATTAATTTAGCAGCAATTGTGGGATTTCCTGCCTGCTCCGCAAATCCAATTGAGGCTCGTTCAATTAATTTAGATGCAGTTAGAGAAATAGGGAAATTATTATCATCTGACCAAATGTTTATACAGGCTTCAACTGGTTCTACATATGGAGCTGTAGATCATATTTGTACGGAAGATACGCCTATTAATCCTCTAACTCTTTATGGAGAAACTAAGGCCGCTTCAGAGGAACCCACTCTTGAGAGGGATGGAATACCCTTGCGTTTTGCAACTGTTTTTGGACTTTCTCCTAGAATGAGACTCGACTTAATAGTTAATGATATTGCTTATCAGGCAGTAAAATATGGATCTTTTGTTATGTATGAGGGTCATGCAAGACGTACTTTCTTACATTCGACTGATGCAGCAAAAAGTATTATTTTTGCCATTGATAACTATGACAAAATGAAAGGTAAGCCATATAACGTAGGTGACGAATCCCTAAATTATACAAAAAGGGAAATTGCAAATTTAATTAAAAGCAAACATGATTTTTATCTTCATGAAGCAGAATTTGGAACAGATAAAGATAAACGTGATTACGAAGTATCTTATGAACGCATAAAGGAGTTAGGATTTAATGCTGAAGTAAGTATTGAACAAGGTATATCAGAATTATTAAAAATTCTTCCGCTAATTTCTGAGAGTAGTTCTTTTAGAAATATCCGATAAAATTATTAAAAAGAAATTCATAATATTAAATGACATCTAAGCTGCATTTAAGATAGAATGACTTGAATTAAAATTTTTTGATTATATAAATGATAAAGAGTATACCTTGGTCCTCCCCTGACGTTCATAAAGAAGAACTGTCTCAAATTATTGATTCTTTCGATGCTGATTGGTTAACTATGGGACCAAAAGTAAAAAAATTTGAGAAACAGATGGCTGAATTTATGAATGTGCCATACGCTTGTGCTGTAAGTAATGGAACAATAGCTATCGACATCGCTTTGAAAATAATTGGGATTAAGCATGATGATGAAGTTATTGTTCCTGCGATGACCTATTTTTCTACAGCATCTGCAGTTAACAGAGTTGGAGCAATTCCTGTTTTCGTAGATATAGAGGAGAACTCATGGGGCTTGAATCCTGCTCGTTTAGAAGAAGCGATAACAGAAAAAACAAAAGCTATTTTATTTATTGATTATGGTGGTAATCCAGCAGATATTGATGGCATTTTTGAAGTTGCGAAAACCCATAACATTCCAGTAATACAAGATGCTGCTCAGTCACTTGGAGGAATATATAAAGGGTCACCACTAGGCAGTCAAGCGAGGATATCAACTATGAGTTTTCATATGGCAAAAATACTCTCTACAGTCGAAGGCGGGATGATTTTTACACATGATAAATCTGTTGCGGATCAAATCAGAATTTATAGAAATCAAGGCGAGAGTGCTAAATATAAACATAGTGTTCTTGGGTATAATGCTCGGATGACTGATATCGCTGCAGGAATTGGTCTTTCCCAGGTAAATAAACTGAACCATTTTTTGAAAGCAAGAAAATCTATTGCAGAAAAGTATGATAATTACTTCAATGGCAATGATAAAATTTTGCTTTCAAAATGTACCAGAGAAAATTGTAGCCATGCTAATTTCCTTTATTCTATTGCTGTAGAAAATAGAGATTTTATTGTTGATGAACTAAAGAAAGATGATATAGATACGAGAATATGTTATCCAATGCCATTATATGAACAAGAACTATATAAATCAGGACGTGAAAGATGTAGATATCTCTCCGCTCCCATTTCTGAGAGAATTACATCTCAGACAATAGCTTTACCTATATTCCCCTCGATGGAAGATGATCAGATTGACAAAGTAGCAAATTGTCTTATAAAAGCTCTTGATAAAATTTAGAGAAATGGATGAAAAAAGAAAAAAAGTTTTGGTTTGGGCTGTTTTGCCACCTTTTTTAGGTTGGAGAGGAGAAGGTATAGCTCAAAGTATAGAAAATATACTTTTAAATTCTCCAAATTATATTAATTTTGAACTTATTATAAATGGCCTGCACTATGCAGAGGCTAAAGAAGTGCTTGGTAGCAAGAAAAATGTAAAATTAATTTGTTTTGAATTGTTTTACAGGGTTAAGGAATATAAAGATAAAGATATTAAAAGACTCGCAGCAATGAAAACCAAATCAAGATTGCAAAAAAAGTTTGAAAAATTTAAGGAATACATAAAAACATTTATATGGACTGTATATCAAAAGTTAATTTCTCCTTTACAGTTTTATTATATATTACGTAATGATGTCATTTTTAATCCTATACCCTATTACTCATTAAAAACAAAATTAAAACCACTGATTTTCGGATTTTGGGATCCCTTCGTTTTTGAACATGCTGCATTTGGTATAGAAAGAAAAAGTTCAATGCCTTATTTCTGGCATTGTTTTTCCTATCTTGCAGATTCAATTGTTACACAATCTGAGGCAAATAAATTTTATTTGCAAAATACCTGGGGCATTGAAGAAAAGAAAATACGAGTTATTCGTAATGGCACGCCCAATTATTCAGAAATATTTAGTAAATATATTAATAAATTGCCAGTAAAGGAAATTGATAGGTCAAATATAATTAAATATTGGCCACAAAGAAAAATTTACGCACAATCAGATAAAAAAGCTTTAGAAATAATCTCTTCAGAATATATTAACAAGTCAGTACTTTTTAGACTACATCAAAATATTAAACCTAATAGTAAAGTTTTTATTGTGTCTACACAATATAGGCCCTATAAAGGATTTGAAGCTCTATTCGTATTGTTCGATAAGCTTATTAGAAATAATGGCGAATTTGATTTTCATTTAATCCTTACTACTGAACTGCCAGATAAATTAAGGAGTCAATTTACTGGAAAATATACTTGGGCAGTGCCAAATTTATATGAATTTAATCGAGTAACCAACCTTCAGCACGCTTGTTTGTATAAAATCAGCGACATTGCTCTTCATCCAAGTAATTTAGAGGGTGGTCCTAGTTTATATCCTGCTTCAGAAGCTGCCTCTATTGGGATCCCTTCATTGACTAATGTTGGTAGACATACTGATGAACTTATTAAAAGTGAAGGAAGATTTTTAGAGGAAAATATTGCAAATTTCTCAAATATCAATAAAACAATGGAGCGTATTATTGTACTCTTAAAAAATGAAAATATTGCTAAAAAGAATGTAGAAAATATACTAAATTCTCAAATTCATTGGAGAGAATCTAGTCAAAAATATTGCGAGTTATTTTTGGAACAATAAGAGATGACACTAAAGAAAGACTTATCTCAAGGATTTAAATTATGGAGGTTAGTTCACTTACATGGAATGTCATTATTTAGGGCTAGATATTCAAGGTCAAAACTTGGACAACTATGGGCAACTATAGTCTCTTTCTTTTATATTTTATCTATAGGTAGCGTTTGGACTTTAATTTGGGGCGTTGATATTGATAATTATTTGCCGCATGTAGCATTTGGGTCAATTATTTATACCCTTTTTTCAACTCCAATTGTAGAAAGTATTTCTTTATTGGAAGGTGATGCAAGGATGTATATTAATGATAAAAGACCTTATATACTATCTTCTTTAGCATGTATTTATAGAAATTTTATAATTTTTCTGCATAACCTTCCCATCCTAATAGTTGTACTAATGTGGTCTAAGAGTCGTCAGCCAATAATTGATTTAAGAACTTTTTTTTCTATATTATTCAGCTTCGTAACAGTTACATTTTTTAGCTATGGTGTTGCATTGGTTTGCGCCAGATTTAGAGATTTAAAGAGTATCATTGATACAATAATACAAGTTTC
>MDTA01097493.1_pt1 | contig 11317 bp, 10 predicted proteins | sample 811151 | NCBI WGS metagenome assembly MDTA01 (sample SAMN05326648, study PRJNA326480) | marine metagenome | isolation source: seawater | place: Indian Ocean: South | collected 2010 | reverse complement strand
TTAGTAAAACGTATACATATATAAGAAATTCAAAGTCTTTAAAAATTATAAAAATTATTAATGATGCAAGTAAACAGAATTTATCATAGCTATAATAGTATAAAAATTTTTTATATTGGCTTTTGATCCTGGAGTAGTTAATAAATAAAATTTTAAATGAATTGCAAAAGACTAATATTATTATAAAGAGAGTAAATTTTTGTAAATTTTCATTAAAGAAGTTCTTTCCTATAAAATAAAATAAAATAAGGAAGATGAAGAGTGGTATTGTCGAAATAGAGGCAACATTTACAGCAAGAGGATTTAGACTTTTTGTTTTTACACCATCGACCATAAAACTTGCTTGTGAATATGAAAAAACTCCAGCTAAAATTAATGCGATAGATAATATTGATCCATATATCGCAAATTCCTTTGTTTCTAATAACCTTGAGAGATAAAGCGTATTTGAGAATGAAATAATTATGCTAATTGCATAAGCACTAATTACATACAGACTATTTTTAAATTTGATATTCAAATTTTAATAAATACAATAATTTCAGTAAAGTTCCATATAAATTATTCAATAATGTCTTTAAATAAAAAATTACTAATAATTTTAAATGACGATCTTTCTGAAATTGTTAAAAAAGGTGAAGTTATAAAAAGATATTATAATCCAAAAAATTTTTTTCAAGAGGTTCATTATTTATTAATAAATCAAAAATTTGTCTCTAAAAAAAAATTAAGACTTATGTCTGGTAATGCAAAAGTATGTACTTATTATTTGAGTTTAAGTAATTTTGAAAAATTATCAGTATTATTTAATGTAAATAATTTAAATAAATTTTTGAAATTAATTTATTTTATAAATCCTTCGATTATAAGATGTTATAATATTGGATATTCAATTTTTTTAGCAAACATTGCTAAAAGAGTATATAAAATTCCTTATATCATAAGTCTTCATTGTGATTATTTAGATATAGTATCTAAATTATCAATTCATAAAAAAGTAATTTTTTATTTATTTTATTTTAAAATTAAAAAAATTTTTAAAGAAAGTTATAAAATCTTACCTGTTTATTCTACAGCTTCAAAAATTTTAAAAAAAATGAAATTAATAAATTATGAAATTTATTATAACTTTATAGGTAAAGAAAAACCCATTATAATTAATAAAAAAAGAAAAGTATTAAAACTGATTTGTACTAATCGACAATATGAAGAAAAAAATCCAATAATGATAATTAAAGCTGTTGAGAAAATTAATAATGTAGAGTTATTACTAGTAGGGGATGGTGTAAATCATAGTTATCTTAAAAAATATGTTGCAAAGAAAAATTTAAAAAAAAAAATAAAGTTTATAAGGCAAATAGATAATTCTAAATATCTTAAAATTTTAAAAAAATACGATATTTTAATATTACATACGAACGCATCAGAATTCGGTAAGAGCGTAATTGAGGCAATGAGTCTAAAAAAGCCTATAATTTTAAACAGGCCCAAATTTCCAATTGAGGAATTAAAAAATAAATTTGTATTTTTTAGCAAGAATACAGTTGATGATTATAAAAATTCAATTTTATATTTTATTGAAAATAGACACAAAATAAAGGAAATGGGTAAAAATGGATACAATATTTACAAAAAAAAATACAACAGCAGTCGTTTAGAATTAAAACAAAAACACTTGTATAGTTCAGCATTGATTTAATAAATAACTAAATTAATTCTTGTTTTATTTTTACAAGCTTTTAAATATTATTTAATAACTATATATGATTGATTTCTTTAAAAACGTTTTAGAAAATAATAAATACAAGATTAATAATGGTGTATATTCTTTAGATAATAGTAAAGACAATTACAGCTCTAATTTTAGTAAGCAATGGAGAGATTTTTCAAAAACTCAAGTAGATGAGTTTAATGAAACAAATATTTCTAAAAATCTTCTTAAAGAAGTAATTTTTGATGAATTTGAACATTTGAGGGATAAATCAATATTAGAAATAGGTTGTGGACCAGGTAGATTTACTCAATATCTTGTTAAATACGCAAAACTTTTAGTTATAAATGATATGTCAGGGGCCATATATCATAACAACTACCTATCAAAAAAAAATATTGTAGCTATTAAGAGTGATTTTACAAATTTAAAAAAACTTGATTATAGGTTTGATATTATAATTTGCAGAGGTGTACTGCAACACACACCTGATCCCTATAACTCAATTGAGAATTTAATTCAACTTTGTAATGATAAAGGAACTATATATTTTGATATCTATAGGAAGCCAAAAATTCATTTTCTTAATCCAAAATACATATGGAGAAGAATTCTAAAAAGCAATTTGTCGTATGATAAACTTTATAATTTTTTAGAAAAACATATTGATAAATTTTTGCTAATTAGAAGAAATTTAAATAAAATTTTAAGAAGAAATTTAAATTTTTTTTGGGATTATTTTTTTCCTATTTATGATTATAAAGAGAAACTTCCACTTAATAATAAACAATTAAGAGAATGGGCAATCTTAGATACCCTAGATGGCTTAATTACTAAGTTTGATAATCCCTTATCTTTTGAAGAGATAAGAGATTTTTTGCATAAAAACCGGCTTGATATTGAAAAGTATAGTTGGGAATTTAGTTCTTATAAAATAAAAAAAAATGATTAAAAAAAGAAAAGATTTAATTTGTGTATTTTGTTTTAATGTTGAGAATTATATTGATTTTGTGTTTAAAAAAATAAAAAAATATAAACTATTTAATAAATCTTTTCTTTTTATAAATGATGCTTCAACGGATGATACTTTTTCAAAATTAAAAAACTTTAAAAAAAAAAATAAATTATCTGATATAAAAATAATAAATAATGTTAAAAATCGTGGATATGGAGGAAATTATAAAATAGCAATAAAATATTCAATAAAAAAAAATTTTGATAAGTTAGTTTTTTTACATGGGGACAATCAATATCCTACAAATAAAATAAATAAACTTTTTAAGCAATTAGATATAAATGATTTAGTATTCGGTTCTAGGATTTCAAATTATAAATCTTGTAAAAAAAATATGCCAACTATAAAAATTTATGTTAACAAAATTTTATCTAGTTTCATAAATCTAGTGTTTAATGTAAATTATTCAGAATATTTTAGTGGATTTAGAGGTTTTAAAGTAAATAAATTAAAAAACATTGATTTAAGGAAACTGAGTGGAAGTTACCCTATTGAACAAGAAGTTCATTATATTTTTATAAAACGAAAATTTAAAATTTCTGAATTTCCTATACCTACAGTTTATGAAGGGCAAGTTTCTAGAATACCACCAATTAGATATGTATTAACAACAATTTATTTAAGTGTTTTATATTCTTTTTTTTATTTTGATTTAAAGTAAGAATAAAAATATTTTAATCCCTTTTCTAAATTTATCTTAGGCTTATAATTAAATTCTTTTTTTAATCTTGAAATATCTGGACACCTTCTTTTTGGTTCGTCCGAGGGATAATCTTTTGGATAGTTTATTTTATTGATCTTTATATCATTTGATCCAATAACTTTTTTAACCAGTTTTGCAATTTCTAAAGCAGATACTTCTTTTTGACTATTTCCAACATTATAAATAAATTGTTTTCCTGAAAAACAAATTTTAATAATTATAGGAATAGCATCTATAATGTTACAATATGTTCTAGTTTGTTTTCCATCACTAAAAACATTAATTTGATTTTTTTTTGTTGCATCAAGAAAAAATTGTGGAATTATTCTTTTGTCGTTTATTCTTGTACCATTACCATAAAAATTAAAAGGTCTTATAATTTTTACATTTAAATTGTAATATTCTTTATACATATAGCTAAAAGTCTCTCCTGATCTTTTACTTTCATCATAACACGATCTATCCGACACACTGGATACTCTACCTTCATAACTTTCTTTGGTTGGTATATTTTTTGCATCAGGGTTTCCATAGATCTCACTTGAGCTAAAATAAACAAACCTTGATTTATTTTTTTTAGCATAATCTAAAAAAATTTGTGTCAAGTCTGAGTTTAAATAATATGTCTTGAAAGGGTGTTTTTTATAATATGTTGGTGAAGGTATTCCAGCTAAATGAATAATCATATCCATTTTTGTGTTACTTTTATAATTTTTTAATTGAGTTAAATCTTTTCGTGTATAAAAAAATCTGTCAATGGAAGTTAAATTTTTATCAAGTTGTGGTTTAATTATATCTAATCCAAAAATATTAAATTTTTTTTTATTTTTTTTTGATAAAAGAGCGCTCACAAGATATCCTCCTATAAAACCTCCGCAGCCAGTTATAAGAATGTTTTTAATATTTGTTTTTTCTAATGATTTATAATTTATAAAATTTTCTATTTGTTTATGCGTAAAGTTTTCTATCATATCTATTTGATGCTAAGTTTTGGTAAAGGTTTAACATACTTAGTTTTTTTAAGACCAAGTTTCAACCATTTTTGATGAATTGGCTCAAAGAGGTGCCAGGCTAAAACAATTATTATATCTGGTTTATTTTTTTTCATTTCTTTACTATCAATAATTTGAATATTTGTCCCAGGTATAAAAAAATTTAATTTAAGAGATGTACTTTGTTCAGCAATATATTTTATATAGTCTTTAATAAAAGAGTAATAATGAAGTACTACAGATGCTCTTGCGGGATAAGCCTTAGCAACTATTTTTTTATTTTTATTTTTTTCTAAAAAACTCTTTATTTTTTTTCCGATTTTATCGATATCTTTTTTGAAATTTAAATAAGTTTGTGTTTGATCAAGTTTTGCTTTTTTTTCATTATTTAATATTTTATTTATATTAGTCAGTTTTCTTTTTATATTTGAATTTTTAAGTGCAAAGTGTGCTTGAATATTTCCACCATATCTTTCTGAACAATATGCATCAACTACTTTAAAACCATAATATTTTAAAAGTTTTATTAAGCTTTTTAACGAGTATGTTCTTAAGTGCTCATGATAAAAGGTATCAAATTGTTTTTTTTTAATTACATCTAAAAGATAATGATTTTCAATTACAAACACTCCATTTTTTGAAATTAAGTTTTTAACTCCTTTTATAAAATCTTCCATATTGTTTGAATGTGCAAATACATTTGTTGTAATTATTACTTTTGCTTTTCCAACCTTAGATTTAACAATATTTGATGATTTTAAATTAAAAAATTTTTGTAAAGATTTAATACCAATTTTTTTTTGAAATTTGATTGTATTTGTTGGCTCAATTCCAAATAAATTTTTAATACTCAGTTTTTTAAATTGATTAAGTAATGTTCCATCATTAGATCCAATATCTACAACAAGATCCTTTTCTTTAAGTTCATAAATTTCTTTTATTTTTTGAGCTAGAGCAAATTGATTTTCAACAACCGTCTTTGAAATTCCAGGTCTATAATGATAATTTTTACTATATAGTGTGTTATCTCCCACTATATAATTATTTTGTATCAATCTACATTTTCCACAAAAGTAAATTTTTATTGGATAAGATATAACCTTCTCATTAACTGTTTTGGAATCTTTTAAGTCATCTGCTAAAGGTTGATAACCTAAGTCAATTACCGGAAAAATTTTTTTTGAATTACAGATTTGACAATAATCTATAAATCCAGTATTCAAATTGTGATTAGGCTTCATGTTTTCAAATAAAAAATATTTATTTACACTGATTATATTATCCTTAATTATTGTAAATATTTTTTTTTATTTTAACTCTAGGATATATGTATCAACATATATAGTTAAACCAATTAATTCAGAGCAAATTATCTCCTCAATTGAAGGTAAAAATTTAGAAGTATTAAACTTTTATAAAAAAGAATTTAAAATTAAAGATGTACTCGACATTGGACAAACTGAATTTATATCCACAAATCTATTTGCATCTATTGTGAGATTTATGCAAAATAATAAATCTTATAGATACTCTTTTTCAGAAAATTTTAAATTAAATGACAAAGAAAAAAATTTACTCAACTTAGTAGTAAAAAATATAAGTTTAGAAGGTGCGTATTTTCTAAATCCATCTTTTTTAGAAACAGTTCAATTGAAATTTTATCATTTTAAAGAAGGTGAAAAGGAAATTTTTGATAAATATATAAAATTCATTATAAAAAATGAGTTAAAAAATTTTTTAACTGAGAGAAAAGTTGCAATTCAATATGTGAATCGTATTAGATCTTTTAGAACAAATTCTTTTGATAATTTTTCGAGATTAAATGAACTTGTTCAGGATTTTTATATTCAAATAAATATTTTAAAATTAAATGCGCAAGGGACTCAGTTAGAGCAATTCAATGAGGTTTTAAAAAAAAATAAAATTATTTCTAAATTTGTAAGGTCTTATTTTGAAATCCTAAACCCTTATGATTATGATATTGGTGCTGTTAGAGAAGCTGTTAATTTTTTAAATCAATGGATAGATGATAACTCTGGAAATTTATCATTACCAAATATCGATAATATGGGAATTTTTTATCTCTCGCAAAAAGAACTTAATGATCTTTATTTATTTTGGAAATTAAATTATTTAATAGAAATAATGAATCCAACTCCATTTCATTTTGATGAAGATAATATTAATGAAGATGTAATGGAAAAGAAAATATATGAAAATTTTGAGCTAAAAGAAAAAAAAATTAATTATAGTGAATTAATATCAGTAAATATTTTTGGATTAATATTTGCTTTTGTATTTTTTAATATTCTTAGTAATTTTTTCAGAAATGATTGATAATTTGCTGTTTACAATATAAAAATAATTTAAATTAAAGTAAATTAGTAACATCGCTAAAAAGACTTTTGTTTGTAAAGCATATCTTAAAGTTGTACCAGAGTTTAAGTATCCTATTGGTAAATATAAGTGACATATTATTAGTATAAAAACTACAACTGCGATTAATTTATCGTCAAATTTTTTCTTAATGTTTCGAATACTTGTAATTAACAAAAATACTAAAATTATGTTTTCTATAGAAAATAAAAATAAACTTGGAGACATAATTTTTTCTATAAATGGATTAAATATTGTTTTAAATAATGCTATTGGATATAATTTTAATACCTCAAGTTTAGTACCTGCATTTATAAAAAGTTTTTCATAATCTACTGGAGGAAAAAAGTGCTCAACCTTAATTCTTTCAAATATTTCTATATAAATTATATGTGAATTAAAGTTGAATATTTCACTATATAATAAAACAAAAAAAGTAGTAATTATTAACAAAAAAGAAACTTGGTAAGTCTTATTTTTAAAAAAAATTCGTATAAATTTTATTGTGATATAAGTTAATACTGAAATTATAATCGATAATGCAACCCAGTATCTTACGGAGTAAATATAAAAAAGTGCTATTGAAGACAGTAACATTAACATTAGGTTTGTTTTATTAATTTTATTAATTCTAAATAAAGAAAAGAAAATAATAGAAATCATTAATATAATAGGTAGATCTTTGGTAATAATTGATGAAAATAAAAATAACGAGGGTAAAAAACTTATAAAATATAAAATTAATGGAATTTCTTTTATTTTTTCATCTAAATTTATTAAAATTTTAAAAACTAAAATCACTGTACCCATAAAGAGTAAATTTTGAAAAATTTTTTGCATAAACCAAGAGTCAGTAAATATAAAATTGACTATTTTTAAAAATAATAAGAAGTTTACAGTTGGATTATTTAAGTCAAATATTTTATTTAAATAACCAAAATGTTGAATAGCTTGAGTATTATTTATTACAAAATTAAAATATGAGGTTTGATCTAATCCTGTTATGCTCTCATAAATAATTATTATGAAAAAAGACATAAAAGATTTTATTATCCAAATTATTTTAAGATGAAATTTTAAATTTTTTTCAAAATATTTATCTATTAAAAAAAAAATTGATAAACAAACAAGTAAAGAGACTGAAAGGTCATTATATACAATAATTTCTTTAAGACTTGGTAAATCAATATTTAATATTAGGTCTGTAATATTGTTTTCGTAATAAGGAATTGTGTATTGAAAAGTAGTAATTATAAAAAAAACAAAGCTAAATAATAAAGAATAAAATATGAAATAGATCAATTTTAACATTTAAGAAACTTTATTATTTATTTTATTTAAAATATTATATGTTTTATTTATTAAATTTAAAAATTTATAGTACTTATTGCTATTTATTTTGTAGTTCATCAATTCTTTAATACTTTTTATCGAAAGGTCTATTCGACTTTCATTAGTTTGTTTTATTAATTTATTATTGATTAAAAATTTAAATCCTTTAGTCCAATTTTTTGTGTTATTTTTTAAACCAATATTGTATTTTTTATTTTGTAAGAATATATGGTGATCTCTAATATTTGAATTAATATCAACTTCTATTTCAGCTTTTCTTTTATTTGATTTCATTTCCAAATTTAAAAATGTTACCATATCAGACGTTTTTTTAATTTTATTTATTTTTACTAATTTAAAATTACTATCAATAATTAATAAATTAAATATTGTATGTGACATATAAAAAAATAATATTCCACCACCAAGATTTGAATTTATTTTCCAGGTACTATATCGATTATTAAAATATGCTTGTTTAAATTTCCATATATATTTTAAATTTGAAAATTTTCTTTTTTTATTTAACTTTGTTATTTCATTCCATAAATTTAATTTTGTAAAAATAAAATTTTGATTGAATAAAATATTATTCTTTTTTAGCTTTGATAAATTATTCAATATTTTTTTAATATCTTGAGAGAGTGGTTTTTCTAAAATTAACCTTGTTTTTTTTCCTTTAAGTTTACTAATTGAATAGTTTAGAAAGTCATTCTGTACCATAGGTGTAGCTGCACAAATTACTAAATTAAAATTATTTTTTTTAATTAAAACTTTATAATCCTCGAATTTAAAAACATTCGAGTTCTTAATTTTCTTATATTTGATATTTGGACTTACCAAATAAATACGTGATTTAGGAAAAATTTTATTTACCGCTTCTAAGTAAACCTTTGCACCAAAGTTAGAGCCTATTATTAATATTTTTTTCATTATTTTTATTTAAGTATTCATTTAAAAAAACAAAACATATGATTATACTAATTGGCAATAAGTGAATTGTATATCTTGGGGTATAAGCAATATTTTCAACAAAAAAATATGGAAAAATTATCCCAATTAAAAGAATTGGCAATCCCAAACTAAAATTTTTAAATTTTCTAAAGTTAAAAATTACTATAAAAGAAAAAATGATAGCCATGACATTAAAAACAGAATAGATCTTTGGTATAGTTGGAAAATATTGATCTACTCCAAAAATTAACCTTGAAAATACGTGATAATAAGTTGTAAATATGGATTCATTTTTCATCAAAGTTTTAACTGCAGTGATATCAAAAATTCCTAGTGATCCACCTACAAAATAATTTCTAATAAATATAGAAAAAAAACCACAAAGAATTAAGAAACTATAAGATGCTATTAAAACTTTTCTTTGAATTATATATTCTATAGTTAATGAAAAGTAATTTTGTCTTTTAGTGTTATAAATCATAGTATTTTTTAATTTTAGCAAAAAAATTAATCCAATAACCGCTGGAACATGTTCCTCTCTAAGCCAAACTTGTACTATGCCTAAAAAGACTACTAGTAAATAATCAATTGTACTTAGATTGTGTTTATTTATAATTATTACTAAAGCAATCATTAAACATAACATTGCGTAGTATTCAGATAGCCCAACCATTAAAAGCCATCTAAAATTATCGGCAGTATAAATACTTAAAATTAAAGCCCCTGCAAAAAAAGAAAGGAAATTTGAACAATTTAATTTCTGAAGTGTTTTAATAACAATATATGAGCATATTAATATAGACCAAATATTGAGAATTTTGTATGCAAATGCGGACATACCAAAAAAAATATGGATTATAGCATATATGTATCTTGATCCTGGTCTAAAATAAAAAACATCTTCACCAGCTTTGATCCAATCATTATCAACAACAATCTGTCTCGAGTATTCTTGAAATGTTGTCCAGTCGTCACCAATACCTGCCCACGCATGAGTTTCCAAATCAAGAGAAAAAATTTTAGAGAAAACATATAAACAGGTAATAAATGAAGTCAGAATAAATAGTGAGATTTGAATATCATCTTTGTTTATATAAAATTTTTTGAAAAATATAAAAGATAGTAATAAAATATTTGAAAACCCGAATGTAAAACTTCCTACACCATCTATAATTTCAAAATAATCAAAAATGTAATCAATTATCTTATCCAATATTAAGTATGAAATAAAAAAAAATATTGCGATTAAAATATTATTTTTTTCATATTTAAGTTGAATCAAGTAAATTTCAAAAACTATTATAAATATTAATAAAAAAATCAAAAAGTCATAAATACTTCCAATATTATTTTTTAAGTGAAAATTTTTAAAATTATTTTTATCAAAATTAATAAAAATATTTTTTTCTTTGAATAATGAAATTTTACTTTTATTTTTAACTATTTGAGGGTCAAACTTCCAATCAGTTCCTGAATATTCGATATTTAAATTAAAATAATAAATACCTGGATCTAAAATAATTTTTTTGGACTTAGACAAATCATTATTCAATTTATTAAATTTTCTAGAATTGTCTGAAAAGATCATTAAATTTTGGCCTATAATTTTTGATGATTTCCCGGTTTCAAAGATTATTTCTGAAGTTTTACTTATGTGTAAGTAAAATTCGAAGTTATATATCATTGAGAGTGATTCAAAATCATCATATTTGCTGATGTATAAATTTTCTCTGTCCTTTTCATTTTTAGAATTAATTTTTGATAAATGTGTCCAGTCTAAAGGAAAATTTTTTTGATTTTTCCAAGGGTATTTTTGTAAATAAGATACATCTTTGTTCCAAAAGGTATCAAAAGTTTTGATATATTTGTCATTATATAGATCTGCGAGTGTGAAAAATTGTTTTACATTAACACCATTTGTGTAGGAATTTATTAAAAAAATTTTGATTGAAGATATAATAATTAAAGTGACAAAAACCTTTTTAGAATTAAAAAAGCTTTTGAAGAATAAAGTTAGTGGAATAAAAACACAAAAAAACAATGTTTCATATTTATTGGTAAATGGTAGACCATCAAAATAGAAACTTTGATTGTTTGGATAAAAAAATATAAAAGAAAAAAAAACAATATTTAAATATTTTAATTTTTTTGTATTATTTAATAAATTTATTTTCATTTGTATGTAATTAGTTTATGTCATAATTATTTACAGCTAATGATAAAAAATTTAAATA
>MDTA01079809.1_pt1 | contig 11318 bp, 10 predicted proteins | sample 811151 | NCBI WGS metagenome assembly MDTA01 (sample SAMN05326648, study PRJNA326480) | marine metagenome | isolation source: seawater | place: Indian Ocean: South | collected 2010 | reverse complement strand
GGGGATCGCAGCAAGCCCGTGGGGGTGTTCGGCAGCTTCGGCTGGAGCGGCGAGGCGGTGGACCTGCTGGAAACGAAGCTGCGGGATGGCGGCTTCAGCTTTGGCTTCGAGCCGATCCGGGTGAAGTTCAGTCCAGATGCCGCCCGGGTGAAGCAGCTGGAGGAAACAGGCACCCGCTTCGCCCGCCAGCTTCTGAAGACGCAGAAGCGTGCCCAGCGCCGCAGCGCTGGCGGGCTGAGCGAAAGTCGCAGTGATCCTGCTGTCGTGGCCTTAGGTCGGGTTATTGGCACCTTGTGCGTGCTCACCACCCGCAAAGGGGATCTGAGCGGCGCCATGGTCGCCAGCTGGGTCAGTCAGGCCAGCTTCACGCCACCTGGAATCACAGTGGCCGTCGCCAAGGATCGTGCGGTGGAAGCGCTGCTGCACAAGGGCGATCGCTTCGCTCTCAATGTGCTCGCTGAGGGACGCGAAAACGGACTGTTGAAACAGTTTCTCCAACCCTTCGAACCTGGCGCCGATCGCTTCCAGGGACTGAAACTCGAAGACAGCCCTGCCGAGCAACCGCTTCTTCCGGATGCGCTGGCATGGCTGGAAGGCAGCGTGAAGCAGCGCATGGAATGCGGCGACCACTGGCTGATTTATGCCGAGGTGAACCATGGAGGGCTGTTCGACGCCGAAGGCAGCACGGCAGTGCACCAGCGACGCAGCGGCGCCAACTATTGAGCCGCGGGGCGACCCACTAACTCATACCGACTACGAGTTAGCTGTAGAGTATGGATCATTTGATCGTCGGCAATGGATCTATCGAAACCCTCCACCCACGCCAATCTCGATGCCGCCTTCGGCGGCGAGAGCATGGCCAACCGCAAGTACCTGTTCTTTGCGGACGTGGCCAAACAACTGGGCCACAAAGACCTGGCCAAGCTGTTTCGTGACACTGCAGCTCAGGAGACGGAACACGCTTTTGCCCACTTCCGCCTGCTGCATCCGGACTTGGTGGTGAATGACCCCGACCAGCTCAGCGACGAGGAGAAGCAAGCGATGCTGAAGCGCTGCCTGGAACTGGCGATTGAGGGCGAAACCTATGAGTACACAACGATGTATCCGGAGTTCGCCGCCCAGGCCCGTCAGGACCGGGACAGCGGAGCCGAGGCTGAATTCGCCGAGCAGAGCAGCGAATCCCATGAGCATGCCGACACCTTCCGAACCGCCGCCAAGAACTTCGGTCTGCTGTCTCCGATCGAACAGCATCACGCCGAAACCTATGGCGTCGCCCTGGAGGCACTGCAAGGCAAAGGAACGGCAGGCCAGGCCGACCAACCCATCCCAGGCAAATGGATCTGCAAGGTCTGCTCGATGATCTATGACCCCGCCGAGGGAGATCCTGATTCCGGCATCGCCGCAGGCACACCCTTTGAGACGATTCCGGACGATTGGCAGTGCCCGATCTGTGGAGCACGCAAAGCCAGCTTCGTGCCTTACCGCGAAGCTGAATTGAAAGCGGCCTGACGATCGCCCCGGTCTTAGAGGCCCTCTCCAGCAGGTCCGTGACACACCTTGGTCAATGCTCTGGGTATGACGAACACAGCACACAAGGATCTGCTGGTGATCTCCGCCAGCAATGGGGAAAACCTGAAGCTGGCTGAGCGATTTGCCCAGCAGGCCCGAGCCCTTGATCAGACCGCTGAGGTGCTCGACCTGACGGAGATCGATCTGCCGCTGTTCACCCCCCGTTCCCAGGCCCGGGGAATGCCGCGAGCGGTGAAGCCGGTTCAGCAGCAGTTGATGACGGCCACGCGCTGGGTGATCTGCGCTCCGGAATACAACGGCTCGATCCCACCATCACTCTCCAATGCCATCGCCTGGCTGTCGGTGACCGGGGAGGACTTCCGAGCGCTTTTCAATGGCCGACCGATCGCCATGGCCACCTTCTCCGGCGGTGGCGGCATGGAACTGCTCCTGTCCCTGCGCATCCAGCTCACCCATCTCGGCGCTCAGGTTGTTGGACGTCAACTCCTGAGCAACAACGCCAGACCAGCCAAGGACGACACCATCAACGACCTGCTGCAGCGGCTGCTGCAGATGAGCCCACTGCGGCTCTGAATCGGAACAGCTTTTGTTGATCCAATCCAGGAACCACCATGCAATCGGTTGAGACCAGACAATCTCCAACCGTCATCTTCCGCCCGGCAGCCGAGCGCTTCCACAGCCGATTGGACTGGCTCGACTCTTGGCACACCTTTTCATTTGCCGGCCACGTTGACCCCAACTGGATGGGTTTCGGCCCCCTCCGGGTGATCAATGACGACACCATCGCCGCAGGCAAAGGCTTCGGCATGCACCCGCATCAGGACATGGAGATCATCACGGTGATGGTGGACGGTGAACTCAGCCACCAGGACTCCATCGGGCACAACGCCGTGATCCATGCCGGGGAAGTGCAGAGGATGTCGGCCGGCACCGGCATCACTCACAGCGAAATCAATCGGGGCACAGAACCCTGCCGGCTGCTGCAGATCTGGATCGAGCCGGAGGAGCGGGACATCCCCACGGCCTACGAGCAGAAAGGCTTCCCGGTCGATGGCCAATGGACACCGCTGATTGCTCCTGAACGCAACAGGGGTGCCATGCGGATTGCTCGGAGTGTGCATCTCTGGCGCGCCCGACCGAACCCGACCAGCCGACTGACGCTTCCCTCGATCGGTGGCTCGCTGCTCTGGCTTCAGGTCATCAACGGAACAGTGCATATCAACGGCAGTGATGCGGTGCCGGAGCGCTTGCAGCAGGGCGATGGTCTGGGGTTCCACCGCATGGAGGCCGTCATCGATGACTTGAGCGCCGCCGATGCGGAGGCTGACGTGCTGTTGTTCGCCCTGCCCTGACACACCACATCTGGATGGTGCGGGGCTGATCACGTTGTATCCAAGACGACTGAAATTTGCCGCCCAAAGCACATCAGCTGCGCTGCAAGGCCTCTCTGCAACAGGTTTTTTCGAGATTCATCAAACTCCATCAGGTCAATCACTGTGATCCCAAAAAGATTCTGTTGATAGCGAGCACACCAGATGTTGTGGCCTCAAATGACGGAGACACAAGCCAACGATCCCCTGAGCGATGGGATTTCCGATGACCCAACAGGCCGTGGTGCGTTATCGCGGCTTTCTTCTGCTGCCTCAGAGCAATCAGAGCTGGCTCGTGAGGCCGGAACGCAGTCCGATGCGACTACTGCCGTTCCGAACACCATCCTGCGGCCTGGCCGATGTGAAGGCCCTGCTGGACTGGAAATTGTCCATGCAACTGTCGGAGCAGACGACAGACACTCGCGCTGCCTGAACGCTGATCAGGCAGCGGCAGGTGGTGGCGTGGGATCTCCGATGGGCTGCAAGGGGATCACCAGAGTGGCCCAGTGATCAGGACGCTCCGGACGGATGCGGCGGGAGCGTCGCACACCGAAAGGAACCCTCACCACGTTTGTCCCTTCAATCGGAAGCGTGTGTCCGCGCTGAAGAGCGGATTCCAGGCCATCGGGAAGAGCGGGCAGGACCGGTTCAGATCGGTCCGATGATTGATCGCTTTTGAGAATGGTCTTCCGATCCATGGTGTCCCCCGACAGACGAATCAGTTGTCGAATAGTTTGCAACTGGTCGATGGTGATCCCAATCGAACCAAAACAAGTTTTCGGTTTTCAGTGAAAATTTACACGCCTTGGCAAGACAACACCAGATAAGTCAGAGCCTCAGGCCGCAACCGGTTGCTCTGCCAGTTCCTCCACAGATGGACAGGTGCAGATGAGATTCCGATCACCGAAGGCGTTGTCGATGCGACCGACCGCAGGCCACAGCTTGTTGATCAACTGATCAGACAAGGGGAAAGCCGCCGTGGTGCGGCTGTAAGGACGATCCCAAACATCAGCCGTGACCACGGCCATGGTGTGAGGAGCCCGCTTCAGGGGGTTGTTCAGCGGATCCATCCGACCGGCTTCGATGTCACGCACCTCTTCACGGATGGCGATCATCGCGTCGGCGAAGCGATCCAGTTCGGCAAGGCTCTCGCTCTCGGTGGGTTCCACCATGACGGTGCCTGCCACCGGCCAGCTCACCGTTGGTGCATGAAAGCCGTAGTCCATCAATCGCTTGGCGATGTCATCGACATCAACACCCGCGTCCCGCTTGAGCGGTCGCAGGTCGAGGATGCATTCGTGAGCAACACAGCCTGTCGACCCTCGGAACAGCACCGGGTAATGGCGATCCAGTCGATGGGCGAGATAGTTCGCTGAAAGCAGGGCGACCGCACTGGCCTGGCGGAGAGCTTCCGCCCCCATCATGCGCAGGTACATCCAACTGATCGGCAGGATGCTGGCGCTGCCCAGAGGGGCCGCCGATACAGGCCCGATCGCAGTGGCCTGGGCTGACTGGAGGGGATGACCGGGCAGGAACGGAGCCAGATGCTCCGCCACTCCGATGGGACCGACACCCGGACCGCCGCCGCCATGCGGAATGCAGAAGGTCTTGTGCAGATTGAGATGGCAGACGTCGGCTCCGAACGCTCCCGGCCGGCAGAGCCCGACCTGGGCGTTGAGATTGGCGCCATCGAGATAAACCTGACCGCCATGGCGATGCACCACGGAGCAGATCTGACGGATCCCTGGCTCGAAAACGCCGTGCGTGGAAGGATAGGTCACCATCAGAGCCGCCAGCCGGTCGCCGAACTCCTCAGCCCGGGCCGCCAGATCATCCAGATCGACGTTCCCCTCGTCGTCGCAGGCCACTGGAACCACCTTCAGACCAGCCATCACGGCACTGGCGGGGTTGGTGCCATGGGCACTGGTGGGAATCAGACAAATGTCGCGATGGGTGTCCCCCCGCGAGTGATGCCAGGCCCGGATGACCAGCAAGCCGGCGTACTCCCCCTGAGAGCCGGCGTTGGGCTGGAGGGAGACGGCTGAAAAGCCCGTGAGAGCGGCAAGCCAGCGCTCCAGATCGTCCGCCAAGTGGCGGTAGCCACGAGCCTGCTCCTCAGGAGCGAAGGGATGGAGAGAAGCGATGGCTGGCCAGCTCACCGGAAGCAGCTCAGCGGCTGCATTGAGCTTCATCGTGCAACTCCCCAGCGGGATCATGCCGTGCACGAGGGAGAGATCGCGGCTCACCAGACGCTGGATGTACCTCAGCAACTCGGTTTCACTGCGATGGCCATGGAACACCGATTGCGTCAGCCAGGGCACCTCGCGACCAGGCACACCATCAAGGGAAGAGGAGACCAATTCAGAGATCGCAGGAATTGGTCGCTCAGCAGCAGCAGCCAGCAGGCTGACCAGGCACTTCAGTTCCTTGTCATTGCTGAGTTCGTCCAATGTGATGCCAAAGCCTTCCGCCTCATCAGGCGCTGCCCCATCCGGCACCACCCGCAGGTTGATCTGCTCCTCAGCAGCAGCCCGATGCACGGCGGCGGCGTTGCTGCAACGGATCACCACGGTGTCGAAGCGCTCTCCGGGAGCAACCGGGTAACCCAGCGCCACCAAAGCTGCCTCCAGTCGACGACGCAGTCGCACGATGCGCTGGGCAATGGCAGTCAGTCCGTCCGGCCCGTGATGAACGGCATAGAAGGAAGCCATCACCGCAAGAAGCACCTGCGCGGTGCAGATGTTGCTGGTGGCCTTGTCACGTCGAATGTGCTGCTCACGGGTCTGGAGAGCCAGACGCAGAGCGGGCTGGCCCTGGGCATCCTTGGACTGGCCCACCAGACGGCCAGGGATCTGACGCTTGTAGGCATCCCTGGTCGCAAAGAAAGCGGCATGGGGGCCACCGAAACCCATCGGAACACCGAAGCGCTGAGCGCTGCCCACCGCGATGTCAGCCCCGAAGGATGCCACCGGCGCGATCAGGGTCTGAGCGAGGGGATCGATCGCCACGGTCACCAGAGCCCCGGCGTCGTGTGCCCGCTCGATCAGAGCGGTTGGGTCCCAGATACGACCGTCTACCCCGGGCAGCTGCAGCAGAACACCGAACACCGTGGCATCGAGCACGAAATCCCCGGGAGCCAGACGCTCCAACTGAATGTTCAGAGGCTCGGCCCGGGTCTGCAGCACGGCCCAGGTCTGAGGCAGGACGGCGTCATCCACCAGGAAACGCCGCGCCTCAGGACGGCGACAGACGGCATGGCTCAATCCCATCGCCTCGGCGGCTGCCGTGGCCTCGTCCAGCAGAGAAGCATTGGCGATCGGCAGACCCGTCAGTTCACTGATCAGGGTCTGGAAGTTGAGCAGCGCTTCCAGTCGCCCCTGGGCGATCTCAGCCTGATAAGGCGTGTAAGCGGTGTACCAGGCGGGGTTTTCAAAGACATGACGCTGGATCAGCGCCGGCGTGGCCGTGCCGTGGTAACCGAGCCCGATCAGAGAGCGGCGGACCGTGTTGTCGGTGACGATGCGCCGCAGATCATCGAGCGCCTCTGATTCGCTGCAGCCCTCCGGCATGGCCTGCGAAGGGGGGTGTGCATCGAGAATGTCCTCAGGAACGACATCGGCGATGAAAGCCGCCATGTCGCTGTAGCCGAGGCTCTCCAACATGGATCTCTGTTCGGCTTCGCCCGGACCGAGATGCCGCTCAAGGAAGGGAGAGACCACGTTGATCGGCAGCGAAATTCCGCCGATCGTAAAGAAGGCTGACTAGCAGCCGATGTCAGCTGGCGTTCACCTTGGCGCTGTAGGCCGCCGCGTCGAGCAGCGTCTCCAGCTGGGATGCATTGCCAGGCCGCATCACCAGCAGCCAGCCTTCCCCATGTGGATCGTTCTGAAGTTCCTCAGGACTCGCGAGCACAGCCTCGTTGCGTTGCACCACCTCCCCGTCGATCGGGGCATACATGTCCTCAACAGCCTTCACGGATTCCACCGAACCGAAGCTGTCGCCCTTCGTGAGACTGGCGCCGACATCGGGAAGATCAACAAAGACGATGTCTCCCAGCTGATCCACGGCGAACGCGCTGATCCCGACACGCACCAGGTCGCCGTCGGCATTCGCGTATTCGTGGCTATCGGCGAAGCGGAAGGATTCTGGAAACGCAAACGCCATCGTCTGGCTGATCAGCGACTGATTCCAGTCTGCGGGAGATCGAGCAGGTCCGCAGCATCGAGAGCCGCCAGCGCCTTCTGAAGCGCGATGCTGAGATGGGTCCGGTGGGTTCCGCCCTGCACGAAGAGATTGAACGGTTCCCGCAATGGAGCATCCGCAGAGAACTCGCTGGTCGAACCATCAATGAAAGTTCCACCGGCCATCACCAGATCGCTGGCATATCCCGGCATCGAAGCCGGCACAGGATCGAGGTAAGACCCGACCGGAGAGATGCTCTGGAACGCACGGCAGACCACCTTGAGTGCCTCCGGCGAACCGAGGCGAACCGCCTGGATCAGATCACTGCGGAAGGCGCCCGGCGCAGGCTGGACGTCACAGCCGAGCTGTTGAAACACCCCCGCCACCAGATCCGCTCCGATCAAGGCCTCAGCGACCATCTGCGGAGCCAGGAACAGTCCCTGCAGCACAAGACGCTGCAGATCAAATCCGGTTCCACCCTCCCGACCGATTCCCGGAGCGGTGAGACGGCAGCAGGCCTGCTCCACAAGATCAGAACGACCCGCGACGTAGCCCCCAGCCGGAGCGATGGTGCCACCGAGATTCTTGATCAGGGACCCGGCGATCAGATCGGCTCCGACATGCGTCGGTTCCTGGTCTTCCACCAACTCGCCATAGCAGTTGTCAACGAAGCAGACGCAATCGGGCTGAGACGCGTGGATGCGTTCGCAGCAGCGTCCGATCTCCGCAATGGAAACCGACGGGCGCCAGCTGTACCCGCAGCTGCGCTGAATCAGCACCATCCGTGTCGGAACCTCCAGAGCCTGATCCAGGGCAGCTGTGTCGATCCCGCCGTCCGGTGTCAGCTCAAGTTCGTCGTAGCGGACACCGAATTCAGCCAGCGATCCCTGCCCTTGCTCCCGCAATCCGATGACCTCCTCCAGGGTGTCGTAGGGCCGGCCTGTGATCGACAAAAGACGATCCCCGGGGCGGAGCACACCGAAGAGTGACGCAGCGATCGCATGCGTCCCGCTGACGAACTGAAGCCGCACGGCCGCAGCCTCAGCACCGAGCACGCGCGCAAACACCCGATCCACCACATCGCGCCCCTGATCACCGTGCCCGTATCCGGTCAGAGAGGCGAAATGCTGCGTTCCGACGCGCTCCTCGGCCATCGCGGTCAACACCCGCTGGAGCCGCGATTCCACCGCTGCCGTGCGCTGTGCTGCCATCGATGCCTGCGACAGGGCCACATCCGCAACAAGAGACCGCGCCTGTTCGCGCATCGAGGCTGTTACTTCACCAGTCTTCACCCTGCTACTCCCGGCTCCTGGCCTGCTGCGTGCCTCCATGCTGCGCCTCTCCCGGAGGGGTTACACGACTGGTTGCAGCGTCAATTCCTTTAGATTTCCGTCAATACAGGCAAAACCACTAACCGTGTTTGTGCGCAAGTGGTTCTGCCAACCCCTGGAGTTTCCTGTTGGTATCCACCCAAACAGCTGACACCCGCGAGCTTCGGCAGCGGGCGGCGGTGATGGCCCCCCGCGGTCCTTTACCGGCGAGGCAGCGTCGCATCAAGTGGGGAACCACCAGCTTCATGCTGGTGATGCATGTCCTTGCAACAGTCGCCCTGCTGCCTCGGTTCTGGAGCTGGCAGGGCGTTGTGGCTTTTGGAGTTCTGTACTGGATGACGGTGCTGGGAGTCACTCTCGGACTGCATCGGCTGGTTGCCCACCGCAGTCTGGTCGTGCCGGTGTGGGTTGAGCGCATGCTGGTGCTCATGGGAACCCTCGCCTGCCAGAGCGGTCCCATCGAATGGGTGGGACTGCATCGCCACCACCACCGTTTCTCCGATCAGGCCTCTGATCATCACGATGCCGGCCGCGGACTCTGGTGGAGCCACAGCGAATGGATGCTGCACGAGATTCCGGCCCTTAAGGAGCTGGACCGGTACGCAGGCGATCTTCAGTGTGATCCCTTCTATCGCTGGTTGGATCGCTGGTTCCTGCTGCTGCAGATTCCCCTCGGACTCAGCCTTTATTGGATCGGCGAAGCCGCTCAGGTTCACGGTGGTGGAGTTGGACTCGTTCTCTGGGCGATTCCTCTGCGCCTCGTGGTGGTGTACCACGTCACCTGGCTGGTGAACTCCGCCACACATGCTTTTGGATACAGGAATTTCGACTGCCCGGATCTTTCCAGGAATTGCTGGTGGGTGGCCTTGCTCTCCTTCGGTGAGGGCTGGCACAACAATCACCATGCCCATCCCGCCAGCGCTCGCCACGGTCTGCGCTGGTTCGAATTCGACCTCACCTGGCAGCACATCAGGTTGCTGAAGCGTTTTGGCCTAGCCAGCCGTGTGCGCACAGCCCGCTACGTGGGTGGTGCCTCCTGAGCAAATCCCGATCGGCCGCGTCGTAGCCTGACCGATCGCACCGAAATCGTCGTCCGTCCCGGTCCCATGCCCAAGCGTGTTCAAGTCGTCCTCAACGAAGACGTCCTCAGTCTCGGAAAGGACGGGGATCTGGTGGAAGTTGCTCCCGGTTATGCACGGAACTTCCTGTTGCCTTTCGGCAAGGCCGTTCCCCTCACCCCTGCCGTGATGAAGCAGGTTGAGCACCGACGTGCCAAGGAAGCAGAACGCCAGGCTGCCCTCAAGCAGCAGGCCCTCGACTTCCAAACCGCTTTAAACACCATCGGTCGCTTCACGGTGAAGAAGCAGACCGGAGAAGACAACGTGCTGTTCGGCACCGTGACCAATGGTGACGTTGCCGAAGCAATCGAGGAGGCCACCAAGAAAGAGATCGACCGCCGCGACATCGTGGTTCCAGAGATCCATCGCACAGGCAAATACACCGTGACCGTGAAACTGCACTCCGAGGTCACCGCTGAGATCAATCTCGAGGTGGTCAGCTACTGATCGCTGGTCAAACGGCTCAGCCGGGCCAGAGTATGAGACCTGATTGCATCGGCCCTCGGCCATGGTGAGTGTCCCCCTCGGTGATCCAGGCGAGTCAGCCGAAGGGGGGCGTCGCACGTTCGCCCGAGGGCGTCGTGATCAAGAGCCCAGTTTCGAGGCCCTGCCCGATTCCGTTCCGCCCCAAAACCTGGAGGCGGAGGAAGCGGTTCTGGGGGGCATCCTGCTCGACCCTGATGCCATCGGCCGTGTCGCTGATGTTCTTCAACCGGAGGCGTTCTATCTGAACGCCCACCGCGAAATCTTCCGAACTGCCCTGATGCTGCACGGCCAGGGCAAGCCCACAGACTTGACGGCGATGACCGCTTGGCTGGCGGACACGGGTTCCCTGGAGAAGGTCGGAGGCAACGGCCGTCTGATCGAACTGGTGGAGCGGGTGAGCTCCACGGCCTCGATCGAGCAGGTGGCACGACTGGTGATGGACAAATTCCTGCGCCGTCAGCTGATCCGCTCCGGCAACGAGGTGATCAAGCTGGGCTTCGATCAGAGCCTGCCCATGGAGCAGGTGCTGGATCAGGCGGAGCAGACGATTTTTGCCATCAGCCAGGAAAAGCCCTCGAAGGGGCTGACTCCCACGGCTGAGATCCTTACCCAGACTTTTGAAGAGATCGAAAGCCGCTCACTGGGCACCTCGGTGGCCGGCATCCCGGTGAACTTCTACGACCTGGATGCCATGACCCAGGGTCTTCAGCGCAGTGATCTGATCATCGTGGCCGGTCGCCCAGCCATGGGTAAGACCTCGATCGTCCTCAACCTGGCCAAGAACGTGGCCCAGCTGCATGACCTGCCGGTCTGCGTGTTCTCGCTGGAAATGAGCAAGGAACAACTCACCTACAGGCTGTTGTCCATGGAAGTGGGCATCGAAGCCGGCCGGCTTCGAACAGGCCGGTTGCAACAGGAGGAATGGCCGCTGCTGGGACAGGGCATCAACAGCCTTGGCCAGCTGCCGATCTACATCGACGACAAACCCAACTCGGGCGTGCTGGAGATGCGATCGCTCTGCCGGAGGCTGATGGCTGAACAGGGCAAGGAACTTGGTCTTGTGGTGATCGACTACCTGCAGCTGATGGAAGGCTCCACGCCGGACAACCGCGTGCAGGAACTGTCGCGGATCACCCGAGGGCTGAAGGGGATGGCCCGGGAGCTGAATGTGCCGGTGATTGCCCTCTCCCAGCTGAGCCGAGGGGTGGAATCACGCACCAACAAGCGCCCGATGTTGAGCGACCTGCGGGAATCGGGCTCGATCGAGCAGGATGCCGACCTGGTGCTAATGATCTACCGGG
>MDTA01187102.1_pt1 | contig 11322 bp, 14 predicted proteins | sample 811151 | NCBI WGS metagenome assembly MDTA01 (sample SAMN05326648, study PRJNA326480) | marine metagenome | isolation source: seawater | place: Indian Ocean: South | collected 2010 | reverse complement strand
TTGAACATCGACATTTTCATGATCTGGATGCCAGCAATCAAAATCAGTAACCATCGATACTGAAGCGTATCTTATTTCGGCCTCTCTTGCTAATTTTGCTTCAGGCATATTTGTCATCCCTATTACATCAGCTCTCCACGATCTATATAGGTTTGACTCTGCTAATGTAGAAAATTGAGGACCTTCCATAACGACATAAGTTCCACCTCTTTGATATTCAATATTTTCCTTTTTAATTGCTTCTTCACATGCGTTCATCAATCCGTTGGAAGTAGGATGAGCCATTGAGACATGAGCTACTATCTCATCATCAAAGAAAGTTTTATTTCTAGCAAAAGTTCTATCTATAAATTGATCTACAATTACAAACTTACCAGGTGGCAATTCTTCTTTTAAAGAACCGACAGCTGATACTGATACAATGTCAGTTATTCCCAATTGTTTAAGTGCACTTATATTAGCTCTAAAATTTATATTAGAAGGATTAATAAAATGCCCCTTCCCATGTCTGGGTAAAAAATAAACCTCTTTATCATTATAATTGGTTTTTAAAATTTGATCAGAGGGTTTGCCCCAAGGTGTTTTGATATCTAATAACTCTCTTTCCTTAAAATCCTCAACATCATACAGGCCACTCCCACCAATTATTGCTAATTTATTTTTTGACATATATAAATTTTAAAAATTATTATATAACTCATGTAATATGAATCTTAAAGAATATATTAGATCAATACCTGATTATCCCAAAAAAGGAATTCTATTTAGAGATATAACTACATTAATTAAGAACGAGAAAGCTTTTGCAGAAACTATAAATCAAATTATAGAAATCTTAAAAAAATATAATTTTGATAAAATTGCAGCTATAGAATCTAGAGGGTTTGTTTTTGCATCGGCAGTTTCGTATTTATTAAAAAAACCATTCATTTTATTAAGAAAAAAAAACAAACTACCGGCTGAAAGGTTTTCAGTTGATTTTGAACTTGAATATGGAACTGCAACAATAGAAATGCATAAAGACTCGATCTCTAACGGAGATAAGGTTATAATAATTGACGATTTAATTGCCACAGGTGGAACTGCAGAGGCTGGAGCTAAAATTATTGAGATGGGAAACGGCAAAATTGAATTATTCATTTTTGTAATAAATCTATTTGATCTTGGTGGATGTGATAAACTTATTGAAAAAGGTTATAAGGTTGAAAACCTAATCGAATTCCCTGGTCATTAACTATCAGGTCTCAAAAAAGACTTATTTCCAATAATAGAATTAAACAATCCTAAAAATCTCATTTTATAAACTTTTTTTCTATGTTTATTAAACAGCAAAGTATAAAGAAAATATTTGAGTATAGATGAAATTAAATGATGAGAAGTTTTTGTCAACGCTGTTAGATAACCGTAGTGTTTTTTATTATAATAAAATTTCGACCACATCCAGTGCCAATTTCTTAAATATTCTAAATTTTTAGATAGATCTTGTTTTGTTGAATAAGAACCTATATGTCTAATTTTAGAATTTTTAAAAATAAATATTCTTTCTTTTATTTTTTTTGCCTTAAACATAAATCAGCATTTTCCAGGTATAAAAAGAAATTTTCGTCAAAAAAATTTTGATTTTTAAATTTAGACTTATTAATTAACATTGAAAATCCATCAACATTATCGACTTCTATTATGTTTTCATTTATATATGAATAATTGTTATTTATTCTATAATTTGGAAAATTTTCATTATCATTAATTGGAGATAAAATAGAAAAATCTTCGATAAGTTTTAAATTTTCGATAATTTGAGAAATAGCATTTTCCTTTAAAATAACATCTGGATTTAAAACAAATGCAAATTTCGTATTAGATTTTTTAATACCAATATTATTGGATGTGCCCATACCTAAATTATCACTGAGTATCACCTCAATGTTGTCATATTTAGTCTCTAATTCTCTTTTCAGTTCTTTATCTAGTGAGTTTTCAATTACTATTATATTTGAAAACCTGGGCAAAGAATCGATACAATTAAAAATGACTTTTCTAGATTTAAAACTAACAATGATAAAAGTAATTTCATTTAAATCTACATACATAGGATTTAACAAGTATACTTAATTAATTTATTGATGTAAAAAAAATAATGAACAAAATTTTGGTAACAGGTGGACTTGGTTTTATAGGTAGTAATTTAATTAGTTTACTCTTAAAAAAAAAATTTCAGGTATTAAATATTGATAAAGTCACTTATGCCTCTAATTTCTTCAACACTTTAGAATTCAAGAAAAACAAAAAATATAATTTTATTAAATGTGAATTAAATAATGAAAAAAAATTAAAAAATATAATTAAAAATTTTAAACCAGATGGAATTTTCAATATTGCGGCAGAAACACATGTTGATAGGTCGATTGATGGACCAAAGAATTTTGTTTATTCAAACATTATCGGTACATTTAATTTGTTAGAAATCATAAGAAAATATAAAATAAACACTAAATTAATTCATATTTCCACCGATGAAGTGTATGGTGATAAGTTATTTGGTCGATCAAAAGAAGAGGATGCTTATAGACCTAGCTCACCTTACGCTGCATCAAAAGCTTCTTCAGATCACTTGGTATCATCTTATATAAGAACATTTAAAATACCAGCAATTATAACTAATTGTTCAAATAACTTTGGACCAAAACAGCACCCAGAAAAATTAGTACCAAAATTAATTTATAATATTATTAATAATAAAAATTTACCAATTTATGGTAAAGGTAAAAATTCTAGAGAGTGGATTTATGTAGATGATCACTGTGAAGCTTTAATAAAAATATTTAAGTATGGAAAAGTAGGTCAATTTTACAATATAGGATCTAACTATAATATTAATAATTTAAATCTGGTAAAAAAATTAATCAAAGTTGCAAGTAAAAAAATTAATTTAGGTAAAAATGTAAAAATCAAGTTTGTTAAAGATAGGCCCGGCCATGACCTAAGATATGCAATAAATAGCAAAAAGATTAAAAAAAGTTTAAACTGGAAACCTAAAGTGAGCTTTATCAATGGATTAGAAAAAACTTTTAATTGGTATAATAATAATAAAAATTATTATTCAAAATTAAATAAGAAAGATATTTTAAAAAGACTGGGTGTAAATAAATGATAAAAAAAGGAATAGTACTTTCAGGCGGTATGGGTACAAGAATGAGCCCAATAACAAAAGCTGTAAATAAACAGTTGTTACCAATTTATGATAAGCCCCTTATCTTTTACCCTCTTTCGATACTCATGTTAGCTAAAATTAAAGATATTTTAATAATTGTTAACAAGGGCCAACTTAATCAATACAAAAAAATACTTCCTGATGGGGAAAGACTTGGAATAAAAATTACCTATAAAGAGCAAAGCAGCCCAAGAGGATTGCCTGATGCGTTTATATTAGGTGAAAATTTTATTGGAAAAGAAAATGTTGCTCTAATATTAGGAGATAATTTTTTTTATGGTCAATATCTTTCAAAAAAATTACAAGAATGTGTAAAATTAAAATATGGTGCAAAGGTTTTGCTTCATAGAGTTATTAATCCAGAAAAATATGGTGTTGCTAAAGTTAAAAATAATAAAATTATTAGAATAAAAGAAAAACCAAAAAAATTTCTATCTGACTTAGCAGTTACAGGCTTATATTTTTTTGACAATAAAGTAATTAAATTTGCAAAAGAACTAAAACCATCAAAAAGAAATGAACTAGAAATTACAGATTTACTTAATAAATATAAAAATAAGAATAAACTCAATGCAGATTACATTGGAAGAGGTGGTGCGTGGCTTGATACTGGCTCAATAGACGATTTTTATAAAACAAGTGCTTTTGTATCAGCTGTTGAGAATCGCCAAGGTTTTAAGATTGCTTGTTTAGAAGAGATCGCATTATTAAATAAATGGATTAGTAAAAAAGATATTAAAAATTCAATTAAATTTTATGGTAGTTGTGATTACTCAAATTATCTTAAAAAGTTAATTTAAATGATAAAAAAAACAAAATTTGAAGGTCTTTTAGAAGTAAAAAATAAATCTTTTAAAGACTCAAGGGGATATTTTAAAGAACTTCTCAGAGAGAAGAATATAAATAAAAAATTTATTTTTACTGTAATGTCATTTTCAAAAAAAAATGTGATTAGAGGATTGCATTTACAAACAAAAAATTCACAGGGAAAGTTTATATCAGTCTTAAGGGGTAAGATTTTTGATATTGCAATTGATTTAAGAAAAAATTCTAAAACTTTTGGTAAATATTATAAATCAATTTTAAGTGAAAAAAATGCTAAATCACTTTATATACCTCCAGGCTTTGCTCATGGTTTCTGTGCATTAGAGAAAGAAAATTTTGTAATATACAGTTGTACAAGTTATAGACATAAAAAAAGTGAAATAGGTATTAAATATAATGACAAAGATTTGAACATTAAATGGCCGATTAAAAAACCAATTATTTCAAAGAAAGATAAAAATAATTTAAATTATAAAGATTTTTTAAAAAAAAATAGATGAAATCAAAAATTCTTGTAACTGGCGGTGAAGGAAGATTTGCCAAAGTATTAAAAAAAGAAAATAAAAAATTAAATCTCACTTTTAAGTCAAAAAAAGATTTAAATATACTCAGTCTTAAATCAATCGAAGAATGTGTAAAAAAAATTAGACCTAGATATATTTTACACACAGCGGGTCTTTCAAGACCAATGAATATTCATGAAAAAAAAATATCAAAAAGTATTGATTTAAATATTATTGGAACTTGTAACATTGTTAAAATTTCAAAAAAATACAAAATCAAACTTATTTTTTTTTCAACTGGTTACGTTTACGAAGGCACTAAAGGAAATTACAGCGAAAAAGATCCTGTTAAACCTTTTAACAATTATGGTTTATCCAAACTAGCAGCCGAGTGTGCAGTTCAAATGTATAAGAATTCATTAATTTTAAGAATAACTATGACAAGTAAACCTTTCGCTTACAAAAAAGTTTTCACGAATTTAAAAACTAATTTTATGTTTCATGAAGATTTGGTTAAAACCTTACCAAATTTAATCAATAAAAAAGGGATAATTAATGTTGGAGGAAAGGCACAATCAGTTTACAGTTTTGCTAAAAAATTTAATAGTAAAGTTAAAGGGATTAAAGCTAATAAAAAAGTAAAGTTACCATTAAATCAAACAATGAATTTGAGTTTATTAAAAAGAATTATCAAGAAATAACTGGTAGCGGGAAGTGGGATCGAACCACTGACCTCGGGCTTATGAGTCCCGCGCTCTAACCAACTGAGCTACCCCGCCATATAAATCAATCATGTTTTATACTAAATTTATTTTTTTTAAAATACATAATTTACATTGTTTCTATTGTCCCAATTAATTCAAAATTTTTTTCTGAAACGACCAGTTCACCAGAGTTGGCTGAAATATTTAAAATTTCTTGAATAACTACAAAGTGGGTAATTAAAATAAGATTTTTTTTACCTTTCCAATTTTTAATATATAACTTTAAATCTTTGACTTGTTTTTCTTTGTTTTTATAGAATTTTTCATCATAAAAAGAATTTAGAGCATTAAATGTAATAAAATTTTTAAAAGCATATTTAGCGGTATCTTTACATCTGCACCACTCACTTGTTAACACTATATCAATGGGAATATTGTTTTTTTTAAAAAAAATACCAATTTGTATAGATTGTTCTATTCCCTTAGAATTTAAATTTCTTTGAGTGGAGCAATCATATAAATCAAAAATTTCAGGATCACCGTTTCCTGGAGCTAAAGCGTGTCTTATAAAAATCAACTTTCCTCCTGATTTGATTTCATTAATTATTTTATCATTAGCAAAAACAAAATCTATTTGGGTTATTAAAATAAAGAATAAAATAATTAAATTTACTTTTCTCATTAATAATTTCTTATCTAAAAAAAAATTTAAACAAATTAAATATTTTTAAATTTGGATTTTTATCTGAGCCAGATTTGATTTTTTTTATTTTATTAATATTTTTAATATAGTAATTATAGTTTTCAAAAAGAATATCTCTACTCGTTTTTGTAGACTTAAATTTTAATTTATTTTCTATTTTAGATGTATTTAAAACAATATTTTTTGTTAGTAGAGCTTTATGATAAAAATTTAAATCTACTAATTTAAAAAAAATAAGTGCATTTATCATAAAATCGCCAATGAATTTATTAATGCTTAATATTTTAGATTTAGACTTAGAATTATTAATTACATAAGATAAATTTTCTCTAAAAGTATAAGATTTCTTTACGCCAACATTAAAAATATTCTTCCCTTTAATTTTTAAACATTTTTGTATAATTGTAATTAAGTCATCAACTGGAATAAATTGTATACGATTTTTTCCATCACCAATTAGTATTAAAGGAAAATTATTTCTTATCATTTCAAATAAAATTCCAATTCTGTGACTTCTTGATTTTCCAACAACTATTGGCACTCTAAGAATTGTAAAATTTTTTAATCCAGACCTTTTTATTATTTTTTCTACATTAAATTTTGATTTACCATATAAATTTTCAGCTGTTGGGGGCTCACTTTCAGAAATCGATTTGCTATAATTTTTTTCGTAAATTGAAAATGTTGAGGTAAATATAAAATTTTTAACTTTATATTTTTTTGCTATTAATATTAAATTTTTTGATGTTGTAGTATTATAATTATAAACATTTTTATCGTCATCAAATATTTCAGATGCTAAATGTATAATGTTTGTAATTCTGTTATTTTTGAAAAGTTTATCTAAACTAGCTGAATCTAATAAATTTATTTTATAAAAATTTTTTTGTTTTGATAGATTATTTTTTTTATCAATTAATAATAGTTTATTGGTATTTCTTAATTTATTAACTAATATTTTTCCAATAAATCCTTGCGACCCAGTAATTAAAGTTTTTGATTTCATAATTTAAATTTCTGTAATAAACCAGTACCCATGTATAGGATTAATTTAAATTTTTTATATTTTTCTGCACTCATATTTATAACAATTCTGTTTAGGTTATATAATATAAATTATGAAGACTTTTGGATTGATGAAATAATTAGTTTTTATGTGTCTGATCCATCTATTTCTTTTAACGAATTTGTTCAAAGGCATAAAACTTTAGAAAATTCTCCTTTTTTATTTAATTTTTTTTTAAGAATTTATTTTGATATTTTTGGTTACGATACTTCTATAGCAAGGTATTTACCAGCAACCTTCAATATTTTTTCAGTTTTTCTATTAGTTTATTTTTATAAAGAAATATTTAAGGGAAGATCAGTAATTTTTTTATTTATTCTTCTGGCATTTAATATCTATATCATTAAATATTCCCAAGAACTGAGGTTATACTCTTGGTACTTATTAATTTTTGTTATTAATATTTTTTATTTTTATAAAACTGTTAACTACAAAAAATTTGAGACAAAAATAAATAAATATTTTTTTTTTATATCAAGTATATTTTTAATTCTAACACATCCATTTTCGCTAATAATAGTATTTTGTTATTCCCTTTTTTTTATTTATTTATTTTTTAAGGAAGAAAAAATTCCTTTTGATTTAATTTTAATTTTGGGTTTAATAAATATATTTTCAATAGTATTTATAATTTCTTTTATATCACATACTACACATCAGCCAATCTGGATAGAAAGTATAGATTTAAAATTCTTTACAAATTTTTTCTTTTCTAAATTTTTTGGTTCTAGAATAATAGGTGGTATTTATTTAATTGTTATATTTTTTCTTATATATAAATTTCTTAAAGATATTTTATACGAAAAGAACCTTGAATTTTTTTTATTGTTAGTTGCTTTTTTTTCTTATTTAATACCAATCATATATTCGTATATTTTTAATCCAGCTGTTGTTGATAGATATTTAATTTATCTAGTATTACTTTTTATTTTATTATTAACAATTTTAATTGATAAAATTCAAACACCAAATAGGAGAGTTCTATTAAGTATTTTTTTAATTTTTTGTACAATTGGAAATTTCTCAACAGAGACAACATTTAAACAATTTTTAAACGAAAATCGTATACATAAGCCTGACTTAAAATCTACATTATTTAAAATAAAAAATTCAAATAATTTTGAGGTAACTTTAAACTTAGAAAATACATATCTTTCTAAAAATGAAATTTCTAATGCATTTCAGAATTATATAAGAAAATATAAAAAAATAACTAATCTTCAAATAAACTATTTTAATTATAAAAATAAAACAATTTATGAAAAGCAATTTTGGATAATTTGTTTAAATGATTTGAACGGTAATGATTGTTCAATACCAAAGAAGTTTTCTAATTATAAAGTAATTGAAGAAGAGTCATTTAATAACATAAATGTTAAATTGATTGAAAACTCATCATAAAATATAATAACAAATATATTTATGAAAAAAAAATTTATTAGAAATTTAATTAAAGTAATTAAGTGTCCTATATGTTTTTCAAAAAATTCAAAAAATATTGGTAGAATTATAAATTGTAATAGTTCAGATCTTTCGAATATTTTTGATCTTATAGAGTGCAACAAATGCAAACATAAATTTTTATCAAAATTTCCAAAAAAAAATTATCTTGAAAATTTATATAAAAAAGATTCTGAATATGTTTTTGGCCATAGTAAGTCTGAGGTCATTAATAAATCAAATTTTATAAAGTATAAATTTTCAAAACAAATATCCTTTAAAAAACATTGGATATTTGATTTTGTTAATTTAAATAAAAAAGGAAATTATTTAGAAATTGGACCCGGTCTTTGCAATTTATACAAATCATTTTATGAAAATAAATGGAATTGTGAAGGTGTTGAATTGCAAAAATGGATTAAAGCTCCAGGAATAAAAAATAGTTATAATAAACTTAGTAATAAGAAAAATGATGTAATTGTTATGTTTGATGTCTTGGAACATATAATTGATCCAAATGTTTTTTTGAAAAATATTTCTAAAAAAATAAAAAAAAAGGGTAAACTTTTTTTAACTTTTCCTAATGCTAGCTCATACAAATCTAAAATATTAAAAACAGAGTGGCAGATGGTAAGTCCACTTGCCCACTTAAATTTTTTTTCAATAGAATCAGCGAAAATTATACTACGAAAAAATGGTTATCATATTGAATATATTACGCCATATTCTTTTGTAGAATTAAGAAGATTAATTAGAAATTTTATTAAGCTTCCATTTAAAATTCTGTTTGATTTAATAAAACTTGATCTAAAAGCAGTTGTTTTTCGACTTAAGGAATTTAGTTTAAACGTTCTGGATCTAATTCATGGTGATCAAATGAGAATAGTAGCAATTAAAACGTGAAAATTAACAAATGAATTTACAATTTAAAAAATTAAATAATAGTATTATTAAATGTAGATCCTGTCCTAGATTAATTAAATTCAGAAAAAAAATAATTACCAATAAAAGAAAGCAATATAAAAATGAAAAATATTGGGGCAAACCTATTACAGGTTTTGGAGATGTAAGCGGAAAAATTTTATTTGTTGGGTTGGCCCCAGCAGCACATGGGGGTACTAGAACTGGAAGAGTTTTTACTGGAGATAAATCTTCTGATTTTCTTTACAAATGTCTTTATAAATCTAGGATTTCAAATCAAAGCACCTCTGCAAGTATCAATGACGGTTTAAAATTAAACGACGCATATATTACAGCTGCTTTAAAATGTGTTCCTCCTGAAGATAAGCCTTTAAAAGTAGAATTAGATAATTGTTCTAAATTTTTTAACAAAGAATTAAATTTTCTTGTTAATTTAAAAGTTGTAGTTGCACTTGGTAAAATTGCTTTTGATGCATGTAAATACTTTTATCAAAAAAAAAATGAAATTAAAAATTCAATTAAATTTGGACATGGAAATATTTATCATTTAAAAAATGGTATATACCTAGTTGGTTGTTACCATCCAAGCCCAAGAAATGTAAACACTGGTAGGATAAATGAAAATAAAATGGTCTCTTTATTTAACAAAATAAAAAAATTGAATTAATTTTCTATTTTTTCTTTTAATTCATCTGGTAACTTAGTAGGTTTTCCATTCTTATCAACTGAAACAAGATGAACATCTGCTTCTGAAATTAATTCATTATTTCTGAAAATTTTTTGTTTCATAACAAATGATGTTTTGGTAAACGATACAAATTCTGAAATTATATCAAGCCGTTCCTCAAATTTTGCAGGTTTTTTATACTCAATATTGCACGATTTAACTATTAGTATTACACCAAACTTTTCAAGTATAGATGAATTAGAGTATCCAATCGAGTAAATTGCCTCTGATCTAGCGCGCTCTAAAAATTTAAGATAATTAGCATAATAAACAACTCCTCCAACATCCGTATCTTCATAATAAACTTTTAATGTAAAATTAAATTTTTTTGCCATAATTATTGTTATTAATTATATTGAAAATAATTTTTATATGAAAGTTTTTATTATTTGGTTATTTGGAGTGATTTTATGGAACTTTGGATATCCTACCGCTTCTCCTTTGGAGGATGTGCTTGCAGCTGTAATATTATCTTTTATAAGCATGTATCTTAAAAAACTTATTAAAAATTGATTATCTTGAGGAAAAATAAATGTTTTGATAATAGGCAATAGAGCTTAGTTTTGAATTATCTGTATCAGCCATTATAGCTACTCCATTTATTTCATTTAAATCCAGATTGTGAAATTTTTTAAAATGTTCCTTTACATTTACTTTAACTGAAACCCATTCATTTAAATTATCTTTAGTTGTCGATAAGACAAAATCTATTGATTTTTTAGTATAAGGACTTGGGTGTGAAGTATTTATATCCTCATTGCTAGAAAAAACGTAATTCATCGCTCTATTCGATAGAGGTGTGGCACCTGTTTTTTTTACTACAAACACTCTAGCAGCATAATCATGTCCTTTTTTACTTCTTTCATTAATTCCTGAAAGATCCTTTTCGACCTTCCATGTAATATTTAAAAAGGGGGTCTTGTTCAGATCTATTTTTATTTCCTTGCCAAGGCCAGATGCAGCGTTATTAGCAACTGCTTTTAAATAGTTGCCATTTTCGTTAGAGCCTAAAAAGTACTGTGTTTTTGAGTCTGCACCTCTTACCTTTCTTACGTTTAGGGTGTTAAATTCCTCCTCTGAAAACTCAAACACTTTAACTTCTTCAGCTAATAATGGGCTAGCTAAAAGAAAAAATGAAATTAGAAATTTGAAAATTTTTCTCATATTTTTAAAAAAAATTCTTAATACATTATTTTGACAAAATTTAAACATTCAAAAATCA